>NPIG01000013.1_pt1 | contig 184874 bp, 144 predicted proteins | sample 8637441 | NCBI WGS metagenome assembly NPIG01 (sample SAMN07420675, study PRJNA396082) | bioreactor metagenome | isolation source: sample BR6 brine-fed electro-methanogenic bioreactor BR | place: Japan: Kochi | collected 2016-06-14
AAGCCATTTTGAAGCGTATGTTGAATTACCCAACCGGCCCAGCCGCCCCAGATCGACCTGCGGCTACGTGCCGCCGGCCGGTGTTTGTCCCCGTGCCTCCGGGATGGATACCTCGCCGCCGCTACTGCTTGCTTCCCGAAAAACTCGCCTCGATAATGCCTGTCTGCGGGGCGAACCCCGCCACCGACCGGCCTTGGCCGCTGATCGTCCCCGTCACGCTATCGCCCACGATCTTCATGCTGAAGGTGCAACCCAGGTTGCTGAAAGCGAAGGTGTCGGGATAGCCGTCGCCCATAATCGGACTGTCGATCGGCACGGTGAAGAGGTTGGCGGCCGCCGCCTCCGCGCCGTGCCGGTCCACGAGCTGACCGTTGATGATGAAGCCTTCGCCGTCATGGTCCATGGTCACGACGAAGTAAACCAGGTTGACGTAGTCGCCGGTGGGCGTGGTCGATTGCATGAACGTGGGCACGCAGAAGAAAGGCTGGTCGTCCGGCGTCGTGCACGAGCCCCCCTGGTCCGGAAAGAGGTTCACCGGATCCTGATCCGGGTCCGGAACGCCGATCGCCAGCATCTCGTGCAGACTGAAATCGCCGGGCTGCGTGGCGCTGCCCGTACCCATCCAGACGTGGATCGGATTCTGCATATACGCCGTCCCGAAGACCATGGCCAGGGGGTCCAAACCAGGCACAACGGTCCCGTCCGGAACGGTCATCAGCCCGGGCGCCGACGGCGACAGGGTGATCGTTCCGGGGGTCGAGAAGTTCTGCACCCCGGAGGTCGTCCCGATGAATACGGAGTTCGGTTGCGGCTCGTAAGGGCCGCCGACCTGGCCGGTGATCTGGATGGCGTAGTCGCCGTAGAGGGGCGCCAGCGGGCCGTTGGCCCCGGGATTGGCGCCGCACCCGACGCCGCCCAGACATCCAACCAGGCACGACACGATCAGCAGCGCAGCCGTGCGGCAAGACATGACGCGCACTCCCATTCGAGAATTGAGAATCACTCCCTTGTCCAAACGCGCCGAACGGCGCCCCCGGACAATGACGATCATCCCAACGGCCCCGGCGCCCCGACACGTGAGCGAGGCCGGGCTCTGGCCCGAATGAAATGCTGCATCATCAGCATAAGGCCCCGGCGATTCGAAAACAATAGTTTTCCCGCTCGGACGCGGTCAACTTCCGTGGAGGCCAGGAGACTCGTCACGGTCTGCATTCAATGCATGGTGGGTCCCGTCGGCCCAAGGCGGGTGTGCCCGGCCCTACAGAGATTCGGTGGCGTCGGCCTGCGGGCCGACACTGGGCAGGGCGGCGACGATCGTGGCGTAGTTCGTGCGGGCGAGATCGATCTCGTAGTCGCACTCGCTGCCGTCGGCGTTGAGCGGCACAATCACCGGCTTGGTGTGCTGGTCGGCGTTGGCCCGGAGCACCTTGGCGTACTGGCCGTTGGACAGCCGCACATAACTGCCGATGGGGAAAAGCGAGATGCAGTCGAGCAGGTTGCGAATGACGTCGCGGTCAAAGAGGTTGCTGCCGGTCTCACGCAGCACCGTGACGATCGCTTCGTAGGGCGCCTGCGCCGGGCGGTAGGGGCGGTGCGAACTGATCGCCGTGTACACGTCGGCTGCGGAAACCAGCCGGGCGTAGGGATGAATCTCCCGGCGAGGCCGGTTGTGCGGATAGCCGGCCCCGTTGGCCCGTTCGTGCGCCTGGTAGCAGATGACCAGGCTGATCGAGCCGAGCCCCTCAATCCCCTGGAGATAATCGAGCGTATAGTGGGGGTGCTCGGCCACCAGCATGCGCTCTTCCGGCGTCAAGGGGCGCGGGGCCATGCGGATCTCCTCCGGCATTTCCAGCATGCCCACGTCCTGGAGGAAGGCCCCCATGCCGATCTCGAGCAGAATCTCCTTGCGCACGCCCAGCCGCGCGGCGGCCGACATCGACAGCAACGCCACGTTGAGGCTGTGCTGGTACAGATACTCGCCGGGCGTCAGCTTCATCCGGGTGATCGCCGGCAGCAGGCTGCTGTCGCTGGTGAGCATCTCCATGAACGGCGTGAGCATGTCGCTGGCGCCGGCCGCGGTCGTGCACTTGCCCCGGAATACGTCCTCGGTGATTTCCGCCGCTCGGCTCACGGAGTCGACGTACTGCTCGCGCCCGCGTTCCAGCTCCTCCCGCAGGAACTCCAGGGGCAGGTCGCGCCGCGGAACGCGGTTCTTGCCGATGGCGAGCTCGGTGCGGCGGAGGTGCTCGACGAAGCTGTCGAGCTGACGCTCGATGCGGATGCGTCCGGCCGTGGGCTGATGGCGGTCCGCCACCGTCTGCTCCCGCGCGGGGATGTGCACCTCGCACACGCCCTGCTGCCGGAGGCGCCCGAGAAAACGATGGTTGATCTCAATGCCGGCGGCGAGCAGGAGCACGCCGTTGCGGCTGTAGATGGGGTGCGAAAGGGTCTTGCCCACGTAGAGCGTTTCCAGCGAGATGGGCACCAGGGCCGTGGCGGAGCTCTCCGCCGGGCCGGCGGTGCGCGGGGGCGTTGGCGCCGGAGTCGGAAGTTCAGGTGTTTTATCGGTCTCCGCCGGCTGCTCGACCGGTGTCTCGGGGGCGGCGCCGTCGAAGAAACGCACCGGCCAGTCGTCGCCGCCGAAGATGCCGCGGCGGATGTGGTTGCGCAAAAGCTGCATGTCTTCGCGCTTGAGCAGGTGTCCCCGGCGGAGCAGGGGGCGACCCTGCCGATTGCAGATCGCCCCGGGCAACGGCTTGCCGATATCGAGCCGGTCGGCGTCGAGCGGACGGAGATCGAGTTGGTTGTCAGCGGGAAGGGATGCCATAGCGCCGCGGAAGTCGCCCTCACCGGCCGCTTGACACGGCGGCCAACGATGACATCGGCCAGTTGGGCACGCCCATTGAGTGTACCATACGGTTTAACTCAAGGCGGGAGTGCGACGGGGCGGGCTATCGGACCTGTGCGGCGGCGTCCGGTAACCTGTCGATGGATGGCGGCGTCAGGCTTCTCCGGTGCGCTGGCGCTCGGTTTCCTGCTCGAGGATGCGGCGTTCCTCCGCGGTGAGCGAGTCTATTCCGGAGCGGTGCACCTTGGCAAGGACTTCGTCCACCCGTTGCTGGTGGAGACGGCTGCGCTCGGCCTCGTTGCGGGCGCGGGCCTCGGCCTTGGCGATGCGGCGGCGTTCCAGCAGGCCCGGTTTACGGGGCGCGGCGTCGGCCTCCTCGTCAAAGGCGGCGTAGCCCTGAGAGAAGTCGTAACCGAATTCGCCGCTCTCCTCGAACGCGTGCATGCGGGCCATGCGCCGATCGTTGTAGCACGTGATGTAGCCGAAGACCGCGATCATGATGAGCATCATCGCCTGGGTGAAAACGCCAAGCAGGCCCAGACACAGGGCGCCGATCATGCCGACGAACGTGGCGGTGAGGGTGGCCTGGCGAAAGCCCTTCTTGGGCCACAACATGGCGTGCAGCATGCGCCCGCCGTCGAGCGGATACATGGGAATGAGGTTGAAAAGCAGGATGAAGTAATTCAGGGCGAAAAACACCGCGCTCCAGCGCAGCAGCAGGTCCTGATGACGCAGCGCGTCGCTGAGGGCGAAGAAGGGGTTGAGCGGAATCGCCGAGATTCCGCCGGCCGCCAGGAGGACCATGCCGGAACAGAGGCAGAAGATCACGTTGACCGCCGGTCCGGCGGCGACGGTGATGGCATGCGCCTTCGGCGTGTGCGGCGGGCGGACGGTGGCCAGCCCGCCAAGGGGCCAGAGGAGAATCTCCGTCGCTTCGCCGCCGCTGTAGCGGGCGCCCCAGCAGTGTCCGAATTCGTGGATCAGCACGATGAGAAAGAGCAGAGTCACCAGGCCCAGCGACTGAAACACACTGGGCGCGACCCGCCCTTCAGGCGCCTCGTGGAACGCCAGGAAGAGGATGAGCACCGCCCCGAGAACAAACAGCAGGTGGATCCGGATGGTGATGCCGAAGAGGGCGCCGATGCGAAACGACCAGTTGAGCGGATTGTCGCGCGGCTGCGATTCGTGCGTCATCGGTTGCCCCCAGATCCGGCGCAGCGCCTGCCCGCCGGACTCAAAACGAAGAACGCGTCAGTACCGGTCGACGGTTTCGCCGCTGGACTCGTGGGCCTTGAGCCGTTCGGTGGCGTCGCGGAGAATGGCCCTCTCCTCCTGTGTCAAACTGTGCACGCCGTTTTCGGAGACTTTGGAGAGAATGCGGTCAACGGTGGCGGCGTCCGTGCGACGCTGTTCCACCTTCTCGCGAAAGCTGGCCTTCTTAGGCCGGGCGCCGCTGAAAAAGGCGCCAAAGCCCGGTCGCACCGGACCCTTGGGGCGGCGCACGCCCGAAGCCCAGGCCCACCCCCCGGTCTTCGCCCACCAGTAGCCGACGACGAAGCCGGCCAAATGGCAGATGTCGCCGCCGTAGTTGGCCCCCTGCTTGTAAATGTTGTAGGCGAAGCCCGCGGCGTAAATGAACGCGACGGTCCGCAGCCGCAACGGGAAAAGGAAGTACACCAGGACTTCCGTATTCGGATACAAAACGGCCCCGGCCGCGATGATGGTCATCACGCTACCCGATGCGCCCAAACCGGGTATGACCCACAGGGGCTCGTGCACGAGACCGACCAGCGCCAGAACGACGTTGGCGACCACCCCGCCCAGAGTGTACACGATGAAGAACTGTCGGCTGCCCCAGCGGCGTTCAACCATGGGGCCGAACATGTACAGCACGAACATGTTGAAGAAAATGTGCAGGAAGTTGGCGTGCAAATAGGTGGCGGTGAACAGCCGCCAGATCTCGCCCTCGAAGACGGCCTTCGCCTGCATCACGCCCCACTCCGCGATCAACATTCCCAGCTGCGTGCGGGCGCCGAAACCGTGGTGGAAGAAGTAGACGATGATGTTGGCGATGATCAGTTTGGTCACGACGTCGTAGGCGCCCATGCCGGACCCGCGGTAAACCGGGCGCACGGAGCGTTCGTAGTCATCTCGAGGAGCGTATTGTCGGTCCTGCCAACCCATGGAGCCTTCCTGCTTCGCGTTGAGGTCTGCGTCTGTAGTTTATGCGCGTTGATCCTGCTGGAGGAGATACGTGCCCAGCACGGCGATGGTTTTGCCGTCCACCAGTTCACCGGCGGTCAGGAGTTGTCGGATCTTGTTGAGCGGCGTCACGGCCACCTCGATCTCCTCGGTCGGTTCGAGCCGCTGGCCGACTTTGGTCAGGCCGTGCGCAACGTACGCGAACATCTTCTCCGAAAGCACGCCGGGCGATGGATAGAACGACGCAAGCGGCGCCAGCCGGTCCGCCCGGTAGCCGGTTTCCTCCTCGAGTTCGCGGGCGGCACAGGCCTCAGGAGGTTCATCGGCCTCCAGGGTGCCGGCCGGCAATTCCAGCAAAGTTTGCCCCACGGTCGCCCGATAATTGCGGATCATGACGACCGTGTCAGGATCGAGCAGGGGCAGAATGACGACGGCGCCGGGATGGACGACAACCGTCTTCTCAAAGTGGCGGCCGCCGGGCGTGGCGATGCGGCGGCGTTCCACCTTGAATTTGGGGGTGGTCAGGAGGATGTCGGGCGCGTCGGGCATGACGAGCAGCGCTTTCGGATCAAAGGCGGGAGTCCACCGGCCGTTACGGATCAAACGGACGATTATAGGCCGCGCTGCGCGGGTGAGCAATTGACCCCGGCGCGGGGCTGCTTGTCTGTCTCTGCCGCCACGCTTAACATGTCTGCGAATTCAATCGACACACGTGCCGCAGGCACAAGGGAATATGAAACAGAAGGTTATCATCCTCGGCTCGACCGGCTCGATCGGGCAGAACACCTTGCAGGTCGTCGCCCAGTTGGCCGACGCGTTCGAGGTGGTGGGGCTGGCGGCCGGCGCCAGTTGGAAGCTGCTCGCCGAGCAGGCGCGCTACTGGCGGCCGCAGGTCGTGGCCTTGTCGGACGCTACGGATCGCGCCGCGTTGGAAGCCGCGCTGCCGCCCGAATGTCGGGCCTTCACCGGCCCGGATGCGATGACTCGGCTGGTGGCAGAGGTCGAGTGCGATTGCGTGGTGTCGGCGGTCGTGGGCGCTGCGGGGTTGCCCGCCACGGTGCGGGCGGTCGAACTGGGCCGGAAGGTCGCCGTGGCGAACAAGGAGCCGCTGGTGATGGCCGGAGGGCTGCTCATGGCCCTGGCGGCCCGGACCGGCGCGACCATCCTCCCGATCGACAGCGAGCACTCGGCCGTATTCCAGGCATTGCTCGCGGGCGACCGGCGCGACGTGGAGCGGATCGTGCTCACCGCCTCGGGCGGGCCGTTTCGCACGGCGTCGGTCGACGAACTGGCCGCGGTGACCCTCGAGGACGCGCTCCAGCACCCCACGTGGGATATGGGGCCGAAAATCACCATCGACTCCGCGACGATGATGAACAAGGCCCTCGAAATCATCGAGGCGCGATGGCTGTTCGATCTGCGCCACGATCAGATTGACGTGGTGATTCATCCGGAGTCGATTGTCCATTCGCTCGTGGAATTCCGCGACGGCTCGGTCATCGCGCAGATGGGCACGCCGGACATGCGCGTGCCGATTCAGTACGCGTTGACGCATCCGCGGCGAAAGGATTGCCCGGCGGAGCGGCTCTGTCTGCACACACTGGGCAAGATGACGTTTTATCCGCCGGATCCGACGCGCTTTCCCTCGCTGCGGCTGGGCCATGAAGTGGCGGAGGCGGGGGGGACCTCAGGTGCGGTGCTCAACGCCGCGAATGAGGAGGGCAACGCGTTGTTTCGGCGCGGGGCGATCAAGTTTACCGACATCGTCGCGCTCACCGAGGCGGTGCTGGATCGGCATGAATTGGTGAGCGACCCGGATCTGCCCGCCGTTTTGGCGGCTGACGCCTGGGCGCGGGAGGAGTTCGGGCGCTGTGTGGCCCAGCGGGGGCAGCGCAGCCTGCCACGCTCCCGATATGACTTGGATGGATTTTTGAACCAGAACCCCCCGGGGTTCGACGGTGGAACGGATTCATGACTGAGCTGACGACTGTGTCTCACGGGCTGCTGGCGGCGGCGGGCGATCCCGGCGTGATCAAGATGACCTGGTTTTACGTCCAGATCTTCATTGGATTTTCCTTTATTATTTTCGTGCACGAGCTCGGCCACTTTGCCGTGGCCAAGTGGGCGGGGGTACGCGTGGAGCAGTTCGCGATCGGCTTCTTCCGCGAGATCGTCGGCTTCACCCGCGGAGAGACGCGCTACTCCTTCAACCTGCTGCCTCTGGGCGGGTACGTGAAGATGCTGGGGCAGGAGGATTTCGAGATCGACGCCAGCGGCGAGTTGCAGCACGGCGACGACCCGCGTTCGTTCGCGAACAAGCCGGTGGGGCACCGGATGGCGATCGTGTCGGCCGGGGTGATCATGAACATCCTGCTGGCCGGCGTGCTGTTCATGATCGTCTACATGGTGGGCAAGGAGGTGCAGACGCCGAAGGTGGGGGCGGTCATTCCCGACGGCCCGGCCGCCTTGGCGGGCATGCAAAGCGGCGACGTCGTGCAGAGCATCAATGGCACGCAGATCGACGAATTCAATGACATCCAGATGGTGGTCATGCTGGCCAAGCCGGGCGAGCCGCTGAATTTCGAGGTGAAGCGCGACGGTGAGACCAAGCACCTGATGGTGGAGCCGGAGCCGAATCCCCAGTCCGAGTTGCAGCAGGTGGGAATCACCACGGCGCAGAGCAACCTGATCGTGGGGCTGGGACCGGAGTACGATCCTGAGAATCCGGACCACCCGCACGTGGGCGATCGTATCGTGCGCCTGATTGGCGACGAGCGGTCCTTCGAGGTCACCGAGGACAACGCCAACGAGATGATGAACGCCCTGTTCACCGACCCGATGGCGTACCGCCAGGTGGAAGTGAAGCGCCCCGTGAGCGGGCCGGAGGCCGTCGGTCAGGACGACGTGACGTACGAACGGCGATTGGTGAACCTGATGCCGCGGATCGTCTTGCGCAGCGGTGATTTCAGCGACCATCCGCCGCATCTGCTGGGGCTCGTGCCACTGCTGCGGGTGAATGATGTGTCCCCCGGGGGACGTGCGGAGGAGGCCGGTATCAAGGTCGGCGACATCCTGGTGCAGTGGGGCGAGATCGAGAATCCCAGCCCGGACGAGGTCTACGGGCAGGTGGTCGCGAGCACGAAGATCGATCCGGATGAACCGGAACAGCCCATCGCCGTGCGCGTGTTGCGAGGTCCGGAGCGGAAAGAGGTGGAGTTGGAGGTCCGGCCCAAGGTGAAGATCGTGCCCATCACCCGGAAGCGCAAGCCGCCGGTGGTGGGGATGGAGGCCAAGCTGTTCGCCGACGACTTTCTTCGCGTGGGCCGGGTGGTCCCGGAGATGAGCGATCGGCCCACGCCGGCCGCTGAGGCGGACATCCCCGCGAATGCCGTCATCACGGCCGTGGATGGCGCGCCGGTGACCCGCTGGATTGAACTGGCGGAGGCGTTCCAGGTTCACGCGGGCGAGACCGTGTCTCTGAGCTATGTCGCGCCGGATGCTGAGACGGCGACGGTGGATTTCGCGGTGCCGCGGTCGGTGCGGACGATGCTGGGCGTGGGGCCGGAAGCGGCGATCATCTCCATCGACGGCAACGAGACGGTGCGGGTGGAGCGGCCCGATCGCGACAAGTCCATCGTGGCGGCGGTGGGCGAGCACCCCATCGCGCTGCGGACCGCGTTGGCCAAGCACGTGGGCGAAACGGTCCCGGTGACCTATCGCCCCACGGTGTTGTCCGAGGCCAAGACCGCGGAGGTGACCGTGACGGACGACATGCTCGTTCCGTGGGTGAGCATGATGGCGTACACGGTGGACGTGGCGCCCAGCGGCGAACTGAGCGTGCTCCAGAAGTCCAATCCCTGGGACGCGCTGAAGGTCGGCGTGCGCAAAACGTATTACTTCATCGTCCAGGTCTACCAGGTGATGGAACGGATGATCTACTCCCGCAGTCTGGGGGTGGAGAGCATCTCCGGGCCGATCGGGATCGTGAAAATCGGCGGGCGTATGGCGGAGAAGAGCTGGGTGGACCTGCTCTACTTCCTCGCGATCATCTCGGCCAACCTCGCGGTGATCAACTTCCTGCCCTTGCCGATTGTCGACGGCGGGCTGATGGTTTTCCTGATTATCGAGAAGATCAAGGGCAGCCCGGTGAGCGTGCGGATTCAGGTGGCCACGCAGGTGGTGGGTCTGGTGCTGATCGTCTCGGCATTCGTCTTCGTGACGATCCAGGATCTGTTTCGGTGAAGCGGGCAAAGCTATCGGCTATCAGCCATCAGTTCTCAGCTTTCAGTGTTGTCGATCATGGATCTGTTTGGCGGGCCTGCCGTTTCCTTGCGCCGACAACTGACTGCTTCAAACTGACAGCTTCCATACAGACGCACCATCGCCGGCGTCGACGGCGATGGTGCGCGAAAAACGGCGCCTGGTTGGGGTGTGTGTGGTCGATCGGCGCCGTGTAGGAGGATACGGTTGCGAACGTCCTATGTTGGCGTCACCCCGCGGCCGCGTGACCGTTTTCGCCGCCGCAAACGAATGACGTTTTGCGGTCGCCGCTACGTGGTTTCGACCGGCTCGCCATCACCGCGCCGATGACGGCGCTTGGCCATACTGCGGTCGATGGCGATCGGGCCGCTCCCGGCGATCAGCAGGGTGAGACAGACGGCGCCCAGCAGCAACATCGCTGGCGGATTGGCCGCGTACATTTCGGCCAGGCGTTCGCCGCCGACCTGGAGCGCGCCGGCCGTCACGCCGCACAGCCCCAGCAGGGCAACGATCCGGGTGAGCACGCCAAGGACCAGGGCGGCTGCAAAGCCCAACTGGCCCATCCCTATCACATCCTGCCAGCCGAGATTAACCGCCACCCCTTCGTCGTTGACCCGGGTTCGGGGTGGGTCGGCCGACACCACGACATCGAGATCGGGCGTGCGGTCCCGCACCAGGGCCGTCTCATCAACCGGCGCGCCGGTGGCGTCGGTCGGTGCCGCCGGGGTCTCGGCCACCGGGGCCGGATTCGTATCCAGGGTGCGGGGCGGCGTTTGGATTCTGCTCCAGCCTGCACCGGCGAGGACGGCCGCGACGGCGAGACGCAGTATGAGCGGCGCGACGTGAGCGGTTCGAGAGGGCATGTGGTTCGTGGCCATGTCAGATTCTCCTGCCGAAAGCGGCTTTGCCTACCCTTCATACACAATGAAGCCTACCCGGTGACGATCAAGCGGCAAATTACATTTTCCGGCCAGGTTTGGAACGCCATGGGCGTGGCCGTACAATCGCCGCCAGATCGGCCCGCATTCCGGGCACTGGATAGGGATTCGCGGGCAGACGCCACATATTCGCCGTGACGTGTGTTTGGGGCTGCGCAGCGGTGATTCGGCCGGGCCGCGGGCCACGGGCGGGGATCCCAGGAGGTGTCGTATGCAGGCGATCGTGGAGTTGGAAGGCATCCTGTTCAACGTGCAGGCTGCGTATTGGGAGGCCTACAGCCGGGCAGTGGGGGACATCGGCTGGGCGCGGACCGACGAAATGACCTTCTGGCGGCTGATCCGCACGGGGGCCGAGGACGGCGAGTTTGTCCGTGGCGCCCGGCCTCACCAGGTTGCCGCGTTTCGCAAGGCCTTCGACGCCCATCTCGAATCGGATGCCTGTGTCGCGCGGTTTCGTCCACACGATGACATTCGTGAAAGGTTGCGGGTGCTGCGTGACCTGGGTCGGCGGCATGCGGTGTCGGCCGGCACGAATGCGACCGCCCGCGAGGAATTGCTGACGCAGCATCAGTTCAAGGAGGCGATTCCCGACTTGACGCTCGCAACGTCGCCCGCGGCCGTTGGCGCCGGAGTGCTGTTGAAGCTGGCCGGAGGCGAGGTGCTGACGGTGGTGCTTGCCTCGACCGAGGCGCTGGCCAAGACGGCGGACGCGGCCGGTCTGGTGACGATCGGGATCACGTCAGGGCCGTGCATCGCGAAGCGGCTTTCCGCGGCCGGGGCAGTGGCGACGTACAAGAACCTCACCGATTTCGCGGCCGCGTTGCGTATTGGGGACGAAGCACTCCGCCGAGCCGGGCTGTGTATGTGACGGCGATTGGGTGCAGGTCCCGGTAGATCTGTCGATTTACCGGGCCGAGTATGCTCCGCCGGCGTCCTGCCACGCTACTTCGCCTGCCCGCATGCCTGGCACTGCTTCTTTGGTCAGTTCGTTCGTGAAACGAGTGTCAAGCGCTGCCCAATACGGAAAGTTCGCGCACTGACCCATCGCCGCACCTCAGGAACGGGCTAAGTGCGATCTCTGTCGGCATCATCGAAAACGGAGGAGGAGGGATTCGAACCCCCGGTACGGTTTCCCGTACGCCGGTTTTCAAAACCGGTCCCTTAAGCCGCTCGGGCACTCCTCCTTGTTGTCTTGGCCTTCCGCGCCGCCGGGTGGTGGGTTGTGAGCCGTCAACCGCCGCGTCGGGGCCGGGTTCAGGTCCACAAGACCCGGCCTGAGGTGGCACCGGGTTCCTCGGATCTTCGGCGTCGGGACGCACCGAACGGTGATTCTACACGGTCGACCGCGGCGGCAAAAGGGCGCCAATCCACGCACTGGCGATGCCGCGTTGGCAGTCGCTCGGTGTGCGAGCGTGCGGTGGCTTGGCCTGCGCCGGCTGGTCGTCTGGAATGCGTCGGCAGAACGGAGATGCGGTGGGCGGCAGGCCCGCGGGCGAAGTCAGGGTCGCGGTAAGCGCTCATGGGTTCGCGACCTTGGGCTGGGGGTTGCGGGCGGGGCGGGATCGCCCGTATGCTCTCGTTATCGGGTGTATCCTCAAAGCGCCGGAGATTGAGCGATGATGCATTCCAGACTGCGGGAAGGCGCCGCATTATATGCGGGCCTGGCGATGGCGTTGCTGGTCGGTTGCACCGTGCCATCGATGCTGGGAAATGAGGATGATGGGTGCGCCGTGGAAGGGTCGCCGTGCGGAGCCGGCCAGTTGTGCTGCGGGACCCTGGCGTGTTCCAACGGGTTGTGCGTGGCGGAACTTGAGGACGATCCGGACGGCGGGTCCCCTGACGATCCGGATGGGCCCGGGGAAGCGGCATTGGCGGACTTCGCCGCGGAAGACGTAAACCCCGCCTCGCCGCGGTTTGGACAAATGGTGTCGCCGCGCGACCACCTTGGACAGGTCTCTGCATGGTACTTCGGACACTCGACGTGAGGGTATTGCAGAAGCCAGTTTGGCTTCCTTGACGCGATGCAGGACAAGATTGACGCGGCGTCACCGCCCGTGCCGGTGCGAATCGTCGGGGTGAACGCGGTAGGGCTGGAATCCGGCAATGCCGGGATGGCGTCCGGGCGCGATCTTCCCTGGCTCCAGCCGCTGGCCGACGAGGATCCCTGGGCGCTCTGGCCGATCGAATACCGTGATGTGGCGATCGTGGGGCCGGACAACGAACTGCTGGGAACGTACAACCTCACGTTGCATGACTTGGCCGATGCGGACAACTTCGCAACCCTGCGTGATCAACTCCTTACGGCTGCCCAGGAATGACAAGTGGTGGCTCGGTTGCGGCAAGCTGCCAGGTGGAGACGTCGTGTTGCATGACATGCTGGCGGCAATGATCGGATCCGGGGTTGGTCGGGACCCGCTGCGAGCGTTTATGGTTGTAGCGGCTTTTGATGCCCGAAAAACAATGGAAACGGGCCTCGTGTGTGAATAAACTGGTCTGATCAGGGCAGGGTCGGAGAGCAACTCGGCAGTGGGGAGGGAAGAGATCATGTCTAGAGGGTTATGCTGTGGCGTTTTGGCGGCGCTGTGGTCTACGGCTGTGTATGCGACGGACGTCGATTTCTCGTTGCTTCCGCCCGTCGGGCCGGTGGCGGTCGATACCGTTTTTCTGGCGCCGATGCACATCTCGACTTCGTCGGATGCGAACCAGTCGATTGCTGGCATTCGACTTTTACTTCATTGGGATCCGGATAATTTCGCGCTTCTGGGGGTCCGCAACGACGGTCCCTATAGCTGGCTGTTATCCCGTTTCCCGGACGACAGCGGGCTGGATGGATTGAACAACACCTGGAATGACGGCGACGCCAAGTATGAGGCGCTGGCGTCACTGGGCAATCCGGCACTCGCCACGCCTGCGGGCCTGCACGTGGCCACGCTCGAGTTTCGGGCGTTGCGTCCGGTTGTGGCTGGTCCCATCAGCGTGCCGGCGGCGCTGGGACAATGGTCACGGTCCCAAGTCTTTGGCGCCGATGAGCCGAACCAGGACGTCACTGGGACGCTGAATGGAATGGTGGTCACGGTCGTTCCGGAACCCGGGGGAGCGTTATCGCTGGCGTTGGTGCTGTGGTTCGTGATAGGCATGCGCAAGTGAGATGGCCAGAAGGTGGTGAAGGCCGCAATCTGGCGGCGGGCCCTACTTGCTGACGGGCAGCGGGATGCTGCCGTCGGCGCGCGGGAGGGGGGCGGGGGGGGCGATGGTGACCCCGCCGCTGCAGAGTCGGGCTTCGCCGCGCTCGACGCGGGCGGCGAAGGCGGCCGCTTCTTCATAAAGGGCGTCGAGCATTTCGGCCTCGCTTACCGTACGCTTCTGCTCGCCCTGTACGTAAATGATGCCCTTGCCCTTGCCGGCGAAAACGGCGACGTCGGCGCCCTCGGCCTCACCCGGTCCGTTGACGACACAGCCCATCACGGCGACCTTCACCGGGGTCTTGATGTCGGTCAGCTTGCGGCGGACGTCGGCGACCAGCTTGATCAGGTCAATCTCGATGCGCCCGCAGGTGGGGCAGGCGATCAACTCCGGTTCATCGCGGTTGCGCAGCCCGAGCACGCATAGCAGTTCCTTGGCGTCCTCGACCTCGAAGAGGGGGTCCGCGGCGTAGCTGATGCGGATGGTGTCGCCGATGCCGTCGGCGAGCAGAGCTGCGAGGGCGGAGACGCTGCGGATGCGGCCGGTCTCCGGCGGTCCGGCGTGGGTGACGCCGAGGTGCAATGGGTAATCGAAGCGCCGGCTGATGGCCCGGTAGGCATCGATGCAGATGCGCGGGTCGATGCTCTTGGCGCTGAGGACCACGTCGTGGAAATCGTTCTCGTCGAAAACGCGGAGGTAGTCGGCCAGCTTGTCGACCATCAGGCGGATCATCTCGGCGTGGCGGTCGGCGCCCAGGGCGGCCATCTCGGTCGCGCGCGTCGATTTGTCCTTGCGTTCGACGATTGAGCCTTCGTTGACCCCGACGCGAATGGGGATACCGCGTTCACGGCAGGCACGGATGACGCGGTCGACCTGGTTGCGGTCGGCGATGTTGCCGGGGTTAAGGCGGATCTTGTGGACACCGGCCTCGATGGCCTCGAGCGCTCGCTCGTAGTGAAAGTGGACATCCGCGACGATGGGAACGGGGGACTGGGCAAGGATGCTGGGCAGGGCCTCGGTGTCGCGTTTGTCGGGGGTGGCGACGCGGACGACGTCACAGCCCTTGGCGGCAAGGGCGCGAATCTGCGCGACGGTGGCGTCTACGTCGTAGGTGTAGGTGCTGGTCATCGACTGGATGACCACCGGGGCGTCGCCGCCGAGGGGCACCTGGCCGATGTGGACTTTGCGAGTGACGCGTCGCGGAATCATGAATACGCTCAAAAAGCCAAGGGGCTATCCCGTAATCCGGGGTGGCTTCCGGCGGCTCTGAGACGCTGGAAGCCGGTCCCATGGCGGTTTTGGGAGAGAAGCCAGCATTTGCCGTCGCTGGATGATAGGAGCCCCTGGCACGGGCTGCAAATGCCATCAGGTGCCATTGGGAGTCTTCGCCGATGGGCCAGCGGGGTCTTGACACAAAGCCTGGCGCATCACCGGCAGGCCGGCCCGCGGGGCACATGCTCTTGACTGCGATGCACCGCGGTGTTGTGATGGCGTCCGGCGCGGCTGGGAGAGAGGCCGATGGGCACGCTTGAGGGCGTCGCTCCGGTCGCACCGGCCGGTATGGGTCACGAGATGGTCACCTAACGGGAGCCAATGACTGTGTTGACGCGAGAATTCAGCATGCGGATAGGGTGTCTGGGACTGGCACTGCTGGCGACGCTGGCCGGCTGTAGCGGGAGCGAGGAGGCGATGGTTACGATCCGCTACACGCTGGAGCCGGAGAAGGGCCTACCGGCCGGTCTGGACGCGGTGGCGATCGCCCCGGCCGAACTCGGGCCGGCGACCGACGCCAAGTGGTCGGACATCACGGCTGACATGCTCCAGCAGAAGGTTGAGGAGGCCCGGCAGGAGTACGGCGTGCAACTGCGGGTGGCGGATCGGCAGGAGACGCGAAAGGTGTTTGAGGAGGAGGACCTGGCGGCGGCCGGTCTGCTCCAGAACAGCGATCTGCAGAACCCGGCGAAGCTGCTGAACGTGCAGGCATTTCTGGTGAGCAAGGTGAACATCAAAGAGGACGTGCGGCGGGGCTCGCAGACGGTGATCTCGGGCTTTGATTTCCGCGGCCGCTACGGGGGCGGCGTGGATACGCGCGAAGTGGAGAAGGTCAAAAAGACCGTGACCGCTCAGGCGGTCTTCAAGCTGGTGGACGCCAAGACGGGCGAAACGTGGATGCTGCACGAGGATTCGGAGACGTCGACGGAAGAATCGGACGCCAGCCCGATCTTCGGGAGCGGCGAGGGCGAAGCCGAGCTGACCATGACGGACGAGATCGCCCGCCGGCTGATCGAGCGGGTGGCCACGGAGTTCTTGAGCAAGCTGGTCCCGGTGGAGGTGGAGCGAACATACGAGGTTGAATCGAGCCACAACGAAGCCTGTGCTCGGGGCGTGGCGCTGCTGCGGGCGGATTTGTATGGCGAAGCTCTCGAGCAGCTCAAGATCGCGATGGCGGAAGATCCCGAGGATCACAAGGCCATGTTCGCGGCCGGTGTGGCCTGCGAACGGATGGGCGATTATGAGCAGGCTTTGACGTATTACAAGCGGGCGCTGGTCGAGAAGGTGCGGGACGAGTACCTGGACGCGAAGTCGCGGCTGGAGCGAGATCTGCCGCGGATTCGGGAGGGGGCTTGAGCAGGGCCCGCCCTTGTTGTCAGAAGTCAGTGGCGGAGCATTGGAGGGGAACCAACGGATTGTGGACTAACTTTCGCAGCGTCCGGGGGTCTATGGCGGGGAGGCGCTGCCAGATGCCCCGGAATCACCGGGCGGCGGTACTTGTGGAGACCAGGAAGAGCGGGCTAAAGGAGATACCCATGACGATGCAGGTAAAGCGGATGTTGGTTCTGGGCGGTGCGGCACTGCTGATGGCGGCGTCGGGCGCGTGGGCCCAGGGCGATGTGGACATGGCCAAGAACAAGCTGCTCGCCAAGCGGGCGGCAGAGGCGGACGCTTATCGCAAGCTGGCCGAAACGGTTTACGGGCTACGGATCGACTCGGACACGATTGTCCGCGATTTCGTGACCGAGAGCGACACGATTCGGGCCGATGTGGATACGTTCGTGAAGGGCGTTCGCCTGGGCGAGCCGCGATGGTACGAGGATCTGACCTGTGAGGTTCCGGCCGAGGTGACCGTGGCGAAGGTCATCACCCAGTTGAAGGAGATCCACAACCGGCACTACCAGGGCAATCGGATCAAGGGAACCGATTTCGAGAGTATCAAACAGTTCGTGAAGAAGGACATCATCAAGGTGGTAGGGATGGGGGCGCCGCGGCCTGATCTGCCGCCGGGCGCTCCGGAGGGCGTGGAAGATGTGATCACGCCGGTGCCCTCTCTGCCGGAGCCGACCATCCCGGACCTGTGGAAGGCGATTCCGCCCCAGGCGCGGTTGGGCGCCGTCAGGGCGGCCGAGCTGGACGCCAAACGCCAGTTGCTCGAGCGCATCAAGGGACTGCGCCTGACCAGCGACACACTGGTGCGCGATTTCGTGACCGAGTGGGACGAAATCCGTGCAGAGGCCCAGGGCATGCTCGTGGGCGCCGAGAAGGTCGACACCTACTACCATGCCGACGAGCCCATCGTCGAGGTGACCTGCCGGGTGCCGGTTGAAACGGTCATCACCACCATCCAGGAATTGCACAAGCGGCACTACCAGGGCAACCGCGTCAAGAGCGTGGATATCGAGCACGTCCGCAAGCAGTTCAAGAAAGACTGGTTCGAGGCCACGGGCATGGGCGTGCCAAACAAGAAGTTCATGGCCGGCGTGGAGAAGGCGACGCCGAATCCGCTGCCCGACTGGTCCATGTCCAAGATCACGGCGACGGGCCAGGGCACCGATCCGGCGATGGATACGCCGCAGGGTCGTTTGAAGGCGGCGCGGGCGGCGGAGCTCGACGCCAAGCGGAGACTGGCCGAACAGATCAAGGGTATGCAGATTTCCTCGGAGACGCTGGTGCGCGACTTCGTGACCGAATACGACGAGGTGGAGGCGCGGCTCAACAATGTGCTGGTCGCGGCGACCATCGAGAACACCGAATGGAGCGAGGGGGTGGCCGAGGTCACCGTGAGTGTTCCCGGCATGGAAGTGTGGTCGGTATTCAACGCGAAGCTGACGACGATTCGGCATGGTGGGTAAGCCAATCGTGAACGCTCAGCCCTCAACGGGGCGCGTTCGATCTTGAATGTTGTTTTGGCCTGATTGTTGCTGTGGAAGGGGTTTGGTCATGATGAAGCGGATGGGTGGATTGATGATGGTCGTCGCCCTGTTGGTTGCGCTCAATGGCTGCGGCGATGATGTGAAAAAGACGACGGTCAAGCAGTCGACGCAGGAGAGTGAGCCGGAAATGGTTGCTCCCGGCGAGATGGTCGTCGAGTAGGTTGACGAGGTTGTCCGGGGTGCGGTGGTGGAACCCCGCCGGCTTCGGAGTAGATGATCGACTGCGCCGCGGACGGCCGGCTGACGGCTGCCCGCGGCGTTGGTCTGCGCGTGAAACGCGAGGCATGAACGGACACGTGAACATTCTACTGGTCGCTGCCATCGCGGGGGGGCTCGGGCTGATGGTGCATCCGGGAACGGCAGCCGATACAGACTGCACATGGGCGTCGGTGGTTCAGTCTGACGACCCTGCCATCGCCCGAGCCGCTGCCCGGACACTGGCGGTGCGGCGGGTGATGGCGGCCCTGCTTGCCGATCTGCGCGGGTTGCGGCCAGGCTTGTCCGTCGACGACGAGATTGCGTTGCGTCGAGGTGTGCTGGCGACCGTGGCCTACTCGGATGAGCGAGTGGATGAGCAAGGTCTTGCCCGCGTGACGGCGGTGGTGGAGGTGTATGGCCTCGAGTTGGCGGGGGGTGTGGATGTGTCCGCCCTGAGAGGGCGCACATATGCGGCGGTGGGCGCCGTTGCGGTGTTGGCCATGGTCGGCGAACGGACAGAGCCACGGCCGACGGGATGGGAGGGGACCCGGCCCGAGGGGATGGGCTCGGCAGCGTTGGCCGCAACGACTGCGGCACAAAACGCGGTGGTCGAACGGGTGCAGACGCTACTGAGCGGCGCGGGGGGCGAGTCGGCTGTGGGCCGAACAGAACAGGGCCCTGTTGATTATGCGAGCGCGATGCCCGCGTGGTTCCCGGCCGTCTGGGCGTGCTTCAAGGTGGAACCAGCCGTGTACGGGCCGGAGCAGGTTTGTGTGGTGCGCGCGCAGGCGCCGGTGATGCACATCAGACAGGTGTTGCGCGATCAGGGGATATGGAGCAATCTGGCCGCAAGCGACGTGGACGCCGATACGCTGTGGACGGTCTCGGGGCTGGGCACTGCGCCTTGGACGGCGACCTATGCACGCGACACGCAGCCTGTGCCCATCGAAGCTCCCACCTGGGCTTCAGGTGTGGCCGAGGCAGTAGGGCGAGGGACGCTCACCTTGGGGGATGAAGACCGGGACGCCGCACTGCGGGCGGCGCGGATAGACGGATTGCTACGGCTCAGCCGGCTGGTGGATGAACTGCCCATTCCATATCCGCCAGGAGGAACTGTGCGCGATGTGCTGGTGAGCCATCCGGCTGACGATGACGTCTGGACGGCGTACCTGCGGACCGCTTGGGTCATCGAGACCTCCTGGGAAGGGGACGTGTGCTCGGTGACGGTGGGCCTGGATCTGGGGCGGTTGTGGGCGCTGACCGCGCCCCGGCTGGAGACGACCGTGGTGCGCCGGCGAAGCGCCGCAGGGTGAGACTGGCCGGCGCCGGCGAGCGCAGAGTCAACGGACACGCCGTATCTGAAAATCCATGACGGCGTTCGCGATTCGGCGGATCTGCTGATCAGACAGTTCCGGGTACATCGGCAGCGACAGGTTGCGACGGCTGACCTCTTCGGTGACGGGCAGGGCGTCGGCGTCGAAGCCGTGACGGATCAGCGCCGGCTGACGATGCAACGCTTCGCCGTAGTGCACTCCGGTAGCGATGTCATGTTCGGCGAGGTAGCGGCGCAGGGCGTCACGCTCATCGACCTGGATCACATAGCGGTGGTACACGTGGTGGTTGCAGCACGTGGCCTGAGGCAGCGTTACGCCGGGTACGTCCGCGAGGGCGTGATCGAAGAGCGCGGCGCGGTTGCGGCGCTGCTCGGTCCAAGTGTCAAGGTGGCGAAGCTTTACGTCGAGCACCGCCGCCTGGAGGGCGTCCAGGCGGTAGCTGTAGCCGATGAACTCGTGCTGCTGAACGCCGTTGCGGCCGTGGGCGGCAAGCTTGCGGCATCGGCCGGCAAGTTCGGCGTCGCGGGTGACGATCGCGCCGGCGTCGCCGTAGGCGCCGAGGTTGCGCTCGGGAAAGAAACTGAAGCAGGCGGCGCGGGAGGCGGCGCCCACCGGGCAGTCCCCCTGGGCGGCGCCGGGGGCATGGGCGGCATCCTCGATGATGGCGATATCGTGCCGTGCGGATGCGACGATCTGTCGCAACGCGCCCATGTCGGCCATCTGGCCGAAGGTGTGGGTGCAGATGATGGCGCGCGTGCGCGCCGTGATGCGCCGCGCGACGCTGCCGGGGTCGATGGTGTAGGCTGCCGGTTCGATGTCAGCGAAGACCAGCCGGGCCCCGGTCTGGGCGACCGGCTCGGCGGTGGAGATGAAGGCGTACGACGGGAGGATGACCTCATCGCCGGGTCCGATGCCGAGCGCGGCGAGAACCAGGTGGAGGGCGTTGGTGCCGGAACTGACGCCGACGGCGTGCGGGGCCTGGCAGTAGGCGGCGAAGTTGCGCTCAAAGGAATCAACGGCCTCCCCGCCGATGAATCCGCACCGGCTGACGACGCCCTGCATCGCGGCGTCGATTTCGCGCTTGATGGACTCGTACTGAGCCTTGATGTCTACGAGGGGGATTTCGGTTTGCTGCGTGGCGATCATGGCGGTCGGCATCGTTGTGGGTCTCAAGGAAGGTGCGTGGTGTTGCCGGGTCGTTGGCTCCGTCAGGCCGATGGTGTATGGCGCGATGCGCTTCGTCGGTGGAGGGGGTTCGTCTGAGTCGCGCGACCGCACCTCGGGTAAATGTTCCATCGGACAATGTTGAGCAAGGGTTGATGAGAATCCGGGCGGAGAGGGCTGGTAGCGTGCCATTTTTCGGACCGTGGGTCCAAGGTGGTGCTTAACCAACGCCAGGCAGGTTCCGATACTTATGTCGAACGCGGTTGGCTGCCCCGGGACCATGTAAACGGATGAAATCTGGCGGCGACAGGTGAGCATGGATAGCCCCACGATCATTCAACACGTGATGTCGCCCGCTGAGACGCTTTCCAGATGGCGAAAGTTGGCGCACCGCCTCTGGGCGGGGGCGCTGCTGAGTCTGATCCTGCTCGCGGCCGCGGGCCTGCGGTTCCACGGCCTGGATCGGCAGAGTCTGTGGGGGGACGAATATGTGCAATCGATGCAACACGACCTGCCGCCGTCGATGTTGCTGCATGGGTCACGAACGATCAATCAGCCACCGCTGGATTGCGCGATAGGCTGGGCGCTGGCGAAGATTTCCCGGACGATATGGACGGTTCGTGCGCCGGCGGCGTTTTTCGGCGTCTGTGGGGTCGGAGCGGTGTTCTTGCTCGCTCGACGGCTGTTCGATGCGCGGGTGGGACTGCTCGCCGCAAGTCTGCTGGCCGTCACGCCGCTCCACTGGAAGCTGAGCCAGGAAGCCCGCCCGTACGTCCTGCTGGCGTTGAGCGTGACGTTGACGCTGTGGCTGCTGGACCGGGCGTTGGAGCGTGCTACGCGCAGGAGGGTGCTGGCGTTCGGGCTTTGCGCGTATCTCATGACGCTGACCCGGGGGCTTGCGCCGCTGGTCATGCTCCTGGCAATCGGGATTGTGCTCACGATTGCGTGGCAGCGCGAACGCGGAACCTCAGCGGCATGTGCCATTCGCCGCGTGTGGCTCGCCACCGCGATTGCAGGTGTAGCGGCAATCCCCATGCTGCTCTTTCTGCTGGCCGGTGACACGGGCTGGACGGTCTTCGGGGCGGAGGTCACCGAGCAGCGCAGTTGGCTTGCTGAAGCCTGGTCGCGGCTTTCCGCCAACGCGATGATCTGGGCGGGTTCGGTCACGCCGATGTTCGGCGCCGGTGGGTGGCTGATGGTTGCGCTGGCCTTCTTGGGTGCGATTTCGGCGGCGCGACGTTGGCGGCATTGGACTGTCGGCGGGCGCTGCACGCTGGCGACGATCGCGCTGGTTGGGCCGCTCTTTCTGCTGGTGTACTCGGCCACTGTCGAGAGTTGGCCGATCAACTCCCGCTATGCGCTGTTCTGCGCGCCGCTGATTACCATCATGGCGGCGGCGGGGATGTTCGCGTTCGTCGACGTCGTCCGGCGGCTGGAGGGTATGCGGGCGCAGCGGAAGCTTGGAGGCGCAATTGCGCTGGTGGCCAGCGCCTTGGTCGTGGCGTTGCCGGCGCAGAGCACGTGGGCCCTGACCGATCAGTATTTCTTTCCCGATTGGCGCGGAACGGCGGCGTACCTCGGCGAACGGTATGACGGTGACGACGTGGTGATGGTCTTCGCAGACAAGCCGCTGGGGGCCGGTCAGCCTCCGTATTGGGGCAAGCTGGATTGGCCGGCGGATCGAAAGCGTCCGCTGGGTGAGTCGATGTGGGTGCTGGCCGTCTCGGAGCCACACTGGCAGCGACTGCTGTCGGCGGAGGGGCGTTGCTGCGTCGTGATCAAGTATTTCGTGGGCGAACAGGACGCGGAGGAATTCCGCGGGCGCGGCCTGCAGGGTGCGGCGCCGCCGGTTCGGCTGACCAAGTTTCGCGGGCTGGATGTGCTCGAAGGATTCGGGGGGCTGGGGACTTCGGACGGGATTGTCGTCGATCGGTCGCCGGATGAGGCAAATCTGCCGCAGCAGGTGATCGCGGCATGCGACTACCTGCTCAAGTTGCCCCGGGAGCACGCCGATTCGGCGGCGATCCTTTACTTGTTGCGTTCGCGGATGCAGTTGCATGCCGGCGCGTCGGTCGCGGCCCGGGAGAGCTACGAGCAGGCTGAAGCGGTTGTACCCCAGCATCAGCGCCGCTGGTTCGCGGCGGTGACGGCTGCCCATCGGACGGCGCTGCACCGGACGGGCGTCTCGGCAACGCCGTAGCAACCCATTTCTTCGCAATCGCTTACAAACGCTTTACAATTCGGTGGCGCCAAGCCGGGTATGCTGGAAGGAGGCTTTCTGCGCGATGGGCGCTGGTGGGCCTCCGGGAGCAGGAGCCGAACAGGCTTGGAATGGTGGCGCGTCCATGAAGAGACCTCGGATATTGGTGGTGGAGGATGATCCTGCGATTCGGGAGGGAATCGTGGACATGCTCTGCCATCACGGATGTGAAACACTGGCGGAGGGGGATGGGGCGGCCGGGGCGCGGGCGGCGGTGTCGGCCGAATACGACCTCCTGTTGCTGGACCTGGTTCTGCCGGAGCGGGACGGCTTGGAGATTCTCCGCGAGGTGCGGGCGCTGCGCCCGACCATGCCGGTGATCATCCTGACCGCTCGGGGCGACGAGGCCGATCGGGTGAAGGGACTACGCCTGGGCGCTGACGACTACGTGGTCAAGCCCTTCAGCGTGGACGAGTTGCTGGCACGGGTGGATGCGGTGCTGCGGCGATCGCCGGAGCGCCCCGTCGATATGGAGGAAATCGCGATCCCCGTTGGATGTATCGACTTGGCCCGTTGCGAAGTGCGCTTTGCCGACGGAGGTCGTTGCGAGTTGTCGGAGCGTGAACGCGAGTTGTTGCGCTACCTGGCGGCCAACGCGGGGCGGGCGATCACGCGGGAAGAATTGCTGTCGCGGGTGTGGCGGCTGGAACCCCGGGGTGTGACCACGCGGACGATCGACGTCCATGTGGCCCGGTTGCGGCAGAAACTGCGCGACGACGGGGACGTGCCGCGTTTGCTGATCACCGTTCGCGGTAAGGGGTACATGTTCGCCCACCGGGAGCGGTGTGAATGAACCGGCCCTGGCAAATCTGGGGGGCGTTTGCGGTTTGTCTGGCCGCGCTGTTGGGCGCGATGGGCTGGATGACGCACGTGGCCCTGGGGCTCGAGGCGTCGGAGCGCCAGGCTCGCTGGCTCGCGGCGCGCGAGGAGAACGTGCGGCTGGCGCTGTGGCGGATGGAGTCGGCGCTGGCGCCCTTGATCGCCGAGGAGAGCGGTCGGTCCTTCCAGGTGTACAGCCCGTTCTACACGCCGCCGCAGGTTTACGGGGGAAAGGGCGGTAGTCTGGGTCCAGAGGACTTGTTGATCCCGTCGCCCCTGTTGACCGCTGCGCAGGTGGAGGTTCGGCTGCATTTTCAAATTGGCCCCGACGGCGTGCTAACGTCGCCGCAGGCGCCGAGTGGTGAGTTGCGCGCGCTGGCGGGATCGGGCTACGTGGCGCCGGAGCAGCTTGCAGCGGCCGATGCTCTGCTCAATGTGTTGCGCAACAGGGTTGACGGCGCGGAGCTGCGGGCGTCGCTCGGGGTGCAGCTCGGGCGGCCGATTGAAGAGCCAGCACAGGTGGTGTTCGGGGATTGGCAGGTCGAGGGCCCGGCAGGGCAGCAACAGCAGCAGCAGCTAGCTTCGTCGCAACAGCAGCAAGCGGAAGTGCCTGGCAATGCACCAGCGGAATGGCCGCAGACCGCGGCGCAACAACAGCGAGCCCGCAACTACAACGAGTTCAACGCGCGAGCCATGCAGAACGTAAGCAACTCCCTGATCGCCGCGAACGTGGCCGCGTCGGGCAGGGAAGTTGTCATCGGAGCGATGGAACCGACTTGGCACGCAGAAGACCTGCTGCTCGTGCGAAATGTCACGGTTGCTGGCCGGCACTACGTACAGGGCTGTTGGCTCGATTGGGACGCGCTGCGCGAGCGGTTGTTGGCGGGCGTGGCGGATCTGCTGCCGAAGGCGCGGCTGGAGCCGGTGAGAGCGTTGACGCCGGCGCCCGATCCGCAGGTCTTGGCGGCGTTGCCGGTGCGGCTAGATCCTGGGACGGTGGTGGCTGCGACGCAGGATGGGGTTTCGGCCATCCGAGTATCGCTGGGAATTGCGTGGGTATGCGCCATGCTGGCGGCGCTCGCGGTGGCGATTCTCTTGCGCGGGGCGGTGGCGTTGAGCGAACGGCGCGCGGCGTTCGTTTCCGCGGTAACGCACGAGATGCGCACGCCGCTGACTACGTTCGGCATTTACACGGACATGCTGCTGCGCGACATGGTGCCGACGCCGGAGAAGCAAAAGGCCTACCTGAAGACGCTGCGGGCCGAAGCGCAGCGACTTGTTCACCTGGTGGAGAACGTGCTGACGTCGGCGCGGCTGGAGCGGCGACCGGAACGGATTCAGACGTCGCCGATTGCTATCGGCGCCGTGTTGGAGCGGATGCAGGGGCGTTTAAGCGGACGGGCGGCGGAAGCCGGCATGCGTCTCGACTGGTCGATCCCGGCGGAATTGGCCGATCAGCAGGTCGCGGTGGATGCGTCGGCGCTGGAGCAGATCCTGTTCAATCTGGTCGACAATGCGTGCAAGTACGCCGCCCAGGAGGGGGAACCGGTGATCCATGTGGAGGTTGAGCGCTGGAAAGCGGGGGTGGCCGTGGTGGTGCGTGATCACGGACCGGGCCTGGCGGGGGTAAAGGCGCGGGGCCGGTTCCGCCCGTTCGGCAAGTCGGCCCAGGAGGCGGCAAACAGCGCGCCGGGCGTTGGACTGGGTTTGGCGTTAAGCCGGCGGCTGGCCCGCCACATGGGCGGCGACGTGGTGGTGGATCCGAGCTATCGTGAGGGGGCCCGTATCGCGGTGCAGCTTGCGGCGGCACGTCACTGATCGACGAATCCCTTCAACAGGATTGATGGCCCCAACGGCGTGGAGGCCAGAATCCGGGCGATGCGCGGGCTGCTTTGTCCGTCGCCGTAAGGACTGCGCAGCTCGGCAAGGCCGGCTCGGAACGCCGGCATCAACGCGTGGGCGATGGCGTCTCGTATAGCTTCTGTGCGCGTGTCGACGGTGAGCACGTTCGCCGCTTGAATGCGCCCGGCCTGGCGTTGGCCGATGTTGACTACGGGGGTCCGGAAGCTGGGGGCTTCAATGATGCCGCTCGAACTGTTGCCGACCATGACGCTCGCGGAACGCATGAGCGACAGGAAGGCCCGCCGAGGGACGTTCACCGGAGCGTGGGCGCGCGGACGGTCGGCAATGAACGCATCGATAGCCGCGTGAATGGCGCGGTGGGCAGTGTCCGCGTTGGGGCGGACGATGATGATATTGGCGTCGAATTGGCCCAGGGCAGCAAACACTTCGCTGGTAAGGCGGGGAACGTCTTCCGGCGTCTGCGTTTCCGGGTGATAGACGGCAAGGAGGTTGGTCTGGCCGGGTCGGAAACCGAATTCGTCGGCTAGTTCCTGATCACTGAGCGGCAGAAGATGGAGCAGGTCGTCCAGCCCGGGCGCTCCGACCACATGAACATGCTCGGGTCGTTCGCCCATCTGGCGGATGCGCTGAGCATAGGCTTCGGTGGCGGCCAGGTGGATGTGTGCGAGCTTCGTCGTCGCGTGGCGCAACTGATCGTCAAACGCCGCCAGCGTGCCCTCGCCGCCATGCAGGTGGGCGATGGGTATCAGCATCGGGGCGGCGGCGACGACCGCGGGGAACATATCAAAGCGGTCGCCGAGGACGAGCAACAGGTCAGGCTTCCAGTCGGCGAAGAGTTCGGCAAAACGAGCCACGCCGGCGCCCATCGCGCGGGCGATGGCCTCGGGGGTGTCGTCCGCCTCCAGAAAGGCCACGCGGTGGGCGACCTCGAAGCCGTCGGCGTGGATCTGATCGACGGTGTGGCCGTGCTCGGGGGCGAGATGGGTGCCGGCGGCGATGATGTGCAGCGAAAGTGCATCGTGGGCGTCGATGGCGGCCGCCACCGGGCGGAGGATGCCCCAATCGCTGCGGGAAGTGGTAAGCAGGCCGATGTGGCACATCACGGTGTCTCCTGCGGGCCGAGATGGTCCCAGGTGAACTGCTCGTCGGCCTGAATCGGGCGTTGGAGTCGCCGGCCGACGATCAGGGGCATGTCGGCCGGGGCCATGCCGGTCCCAGGACGTTTGATGACGACGTGCTCGGGGCGGATGGCGTCGCCGACGTCCAGGGCGCAGGTGGCGGTGAGACTGCGGCGGGCGACGCGGCCGGTATCGGCCTCCGCGGCCGTGGGCCCCTTGCGCCCGTCGCCGAGCGCCTGCTCAATGTTGCGGATGGCGCGGACGAGATCGGTCAGTTGGGCCGGCTCGAGAGAGGCCTGGTGATCAGGTCCCGGCAGCGTGTGGTCCAGCGTGAAGTGCTTCTCGATAATGCGCGCGCCGCGGGCAACGGCCGCACACGCCACTTCGATGCCGTTCGTGTGATCGCTGAACCCGACGGGTACGTCGAACGCCGCTGCCATGGTGTCCATCGCCCGGAGGTTGATCTCGTCCGGTGGCGCCGGGTAGCTGCTGACGCAGTGGAGCAAGGCGAGCTGGTCGCAGCCGCCCACGCGAAGCACGCGAACGGCTTCCGCGACCTCGGCCAAGGTGGCCATGCCGGTGGAGAGGATGATGGGCCGCAGGGCGTCGGCCGAGTGGGCGAGGAGCGGGAGGTTGGTGACCTCACCGCTGCCGAGCTTGATGGCGGCGACGTCCAGTTCGGCGAGCAGGTCCACGTCGGCGGTGCCGAAGGCGGAGGAGAGAAACGCGATACCGCGGGCCTGGCAGTGGTCGCGGAGCATGGCGTGGTCGTCGCGGGAGAGCTCCAGCCGCTTGAGCATGTCGAACTGGGAGTCGGATGCGCCCGTGCGCTGCTGCTGGTACTTCGCCTTGGGGGTTTGTGCGGTGACGAGGTCCGCGGCGGAGAAGGTTTGAAACTTGACGGCATCGGCCCCGGCGCCGGCGGCGGCATCGATGAGCCGGCGGGCGAGATCGAGGTCGCCGTTGTGATTCACACCGGCCTCGGCGATGACGAAGCACCGACCTGACGGCCAAGGCTGCTGCTGATCCCAGAGGGCCTGGGCACGCCGGAGATCGGCGAGCGTGTCGACGTCGACGGAGCGCTCGGGCGGCATGCGCAGGGCGCGGGTCTGGCCGGGCGCCACGAGGCGGTCGTGCAGGTCAACCCATGCGGGGGCGAAGACATAGACGGCGCCGTTGAGCGCCACGGTTGCGTCACCATTGCCGCGTTCGACCAGGCGATCGCCGCGCAGGTCGAAACAGTGGTCAGGGGGAGCGTTAGCGGGATCGGTGACGGTCACGAGCGGTACGGTTGGATCGGTGCGGAACGCCTGGATAGCGGCCAGCACGTCCGCGGGGGTGCGGAGCGGCGACGTCGGCTGAAGCAGCACCACCTCGGTGGGGGGGGCGGATGCGTCCGCAAAGTGCCGCAGGGCGTGGCGGATGACGTCGATCGAGCGGGCATCGTCAGTGGCGAGTTCGGCCGGTCGCAGGCCAGGCACGGTCGCGCCGAAAGCCCGGGCCTCCTGGGCATACTCAGGGTCGTCGGTGCTGACGATGACGTGGGCAGGATTCGGCAGACGGCGAGCAGCCGCGGTGGCGCACTGCACCGTGCGAGCAAGGAGGGGCACACCTCCCAAGGCGCGCAGAGACTTGGCTCGCAGGCGTTTGCTGCCGCTGCGGGCGGGGATGAGCAGATGCGTGAAGTGCTTCAGCGAATCGCCAGACACATCAATCTCCACAACATAGGGTCGGTTCATCGCGGACCGGCCAGTGACATGTAACGATCGTATCGTCAGCGGAACTGGAGCGAAAGGAGTATCCTGTAACGGGTGGCAGGTGAAAACCTGTTTCGCCTGCTCCCATTGGCGGGGGAATCAGGATTCGTTCGTGCGGCGACACGCTCCGGATGAGGAGGTTGTCTGCTGATTAAGACGAACCCGTGAAATGCGCTCGCGTCTGAACAGGAGGAGTAACCACTGCTGGAGATAACCGAATAGCCGGCAATGGTAGTAGGCGACCAGGACGGGGAGGGTGATGAACCACTCGGCCAGCGACTTGCGCTTGCGGACGAGTTCATTATAGGTGATGGCCGCGAGAAAGAACGCCGCGAAGATCGCGGCGGACACCCCACACCAGTAGTTCATCAAGCTGATGGGAAGCAGCAGCCAAGCGGATAGCAAAGGAACGAGTTCGATACGTGGTGGTAGGTGGTATTTGAACGCGAGGCGGGCGGTGGATCGACCACCGCGGTAAGCTTGTCTGAAGAAACTGCCGCGGTTGTAATGGTGTTCGTGCAGGACGGCCGCATCGGCGGCTACACGCACCTCGTAGCCGGCGGCGAGCAATAGGAGATACAGACCTTCCTCGTCGCCTCGGCCGGAAACACTGGTGTCAGTGGAAACTTGGGCACGGTCTTCGTCAAACGAAAACCGTTCCAGATGTTTTCGGCGGACGCACATGTTTCCGGCGACCAATCGCGTCGCGTGGCTCCTGCCATGGACGCGGTGCGTGCCCTTGAAAGTCAGCTCATATATGTTGCTGGGGGGCAAGTCGTCAATTCGCCCGGTGATTGCTGCGATTCGCTCAGAACTAAATGCGGCGATAAGTCTGTCGATCCAGTCCGGACAAGGGATGCAGTCGTCATCCAGGAAGGCGATGTATGATCCAGAACTGGCCGAGATTCCCCGATTGCGGCTGGGATTCGCGCCGCACTGAGGCTCGTTGCGAAGGCGTTTTACGACCAGATGGGGGTGCTCAGCGCAGAACTGATCGATCACCTGCCCTGTGTCGTCGACGGAGTTGTCATCGACCACGACGATCTCATACCAAGGGTAAGATTGCCGCGCGAGGCCGCGCAGGCATCGAAGAATGGCGCCGCTGCGATTGCGCGTAGGGACGACGACGGAAACGAGTGGTGGCGCGTCCATAGCCCCCCTGTACCGTACGAAAGCGACTGCACGCGATCAACGCGGTGGCGAGGAACTTCGACCACAGAAGCAACGGAGCGCCGCCGAAGCGCTCGCGAGCAGCGGGTTCGCGGAGGCGTCGGGCTGTGCGGCGATCATGGTGTCGCGCGATTCAGTTGCGTCGCCGTGGCATATCGCTCATCTGCTGGTGGCGTTCATTGCGATTCAGTGTCGCGGCGAGATCGAGTTCGACGTTCAATTCCCGAGCAAGATGAAGGAGCGCATCCACTTCGTCAACCGGCTTGTGGAGACTGTGGGCCAGATTGAGTTCGCATCGCACGGTCTGCCGAAACGGCCGAATATCTCTGAAATCCACCACCCCATCAGCGTTCATATCGGCCGCAAGCACGCTGCACATGCACGAATTCAAGTTGAGCAGCACCAGCGTGAATTGCGTGACATCCCGGTCATCGACCGCACCGTCGTTATTGATATCGCCGGGTAGGTAAGGGCACGCATCGCTAACCAGTTCGCATTCATCCGGAGTGCCGTTGTCCAAGCAGTCTCGACTCGTTCCGCCGGCGATGTCCAACGCATCGTTGACCCCGTTCACGTTGCAGTCGTCGAGGACGGTAACGGACAGGTTGTCGACGAACATCTCCCCACCAAATGAGGCGTCATTCTGCACGTTTAATCGCACGTGGATGCTTCGAACGTCCACGAGGGCAAGTCCCGGCAGGTTGGCAGAGGAGACCGAGACATGTTCCCAGTCGAAGGTGGAATTGTACTTGCGCATTCCGAAGTAGGCGTTCTCCGGGGGGCCGTTGCCCGGCCAGGTCCGGAAATAGTCCAGCGTGTAGTTGGGATTGGAAGTGTCGAAGTATATGACTCGGCCAATGACCGCGTTGGCAGCGCTGCGGAAGTCGATCAGTACGTAGTTGACGCCGTAATACGGCTCTTTGGAGGTCACTTTCCAGTCGAAGGATACTTCCACTGGTCCGCCCAGACCTGCTACGACGACATCCTGCTCGACGCGGAGGTTATAATTGCTGCCGACAACACCAGAGAGCTGCAACGCAGAGGTGTTTGACTGGTCATAGGCTACCGCCACGCCAGCGGAACGAGGAGTGCCATCAAAGTGGACACTGTGGTTTGCCCATCCCTGGAACCCCGCCTCGAAACCTCCGTTGATCAGAAGCTCTGTGCCGAGCGCCCGACGGCCCGCAGCAGAGAAAAGCACAGTGAGGACTGCCACAACGAGGGTGCTTCTTTTTCTGGCTATAGTTCTCATGAGCTAATTTCCTTTCGACGCCGAAATCGTCTGATGACCTTTGTTATCTCATGATGCGTTACGGAGGATCCAAGGGCTCAGTTTAGATTGACCGAAATTATAGGGCAAGTCAGGATCGGATACAACCAGGAAATTTGGAAGTATCATGCTGGAAATGGGACAGGGAGCCGGTCCCGGCCCGAAGGTACTGCAGTTTGGATTCGGTATGAAGCGAGCCGCCGGTTTTCGACTACCAAGAGGGAGCGATGTCCTCCGTTGGCTCAACGCGACCCAGATCCGTCGTTGTGACGATAGGGAATGAACATATATGCTTCGACCGTAACTCAGTGCTTGCAGGGGGAGGTACTGCTTTCGAATGAGGAACGTAGTCATGAGCGCGGACCATGCAGGGGTGTCCGGAGAACTCTCTTCTGGCCTCCAGTATCGTCTGGCATTGCGTCGCTTCTGAGGAGCCGTGCTGGGCGCCGTCTTGCCGGGACCCGTCAGTCGGTCTACGATGCGGCTCGGGGATCGAGGCGCGAGGGGGCTGGGGGCTGGTGGCGGGGAAGGGTCGGTCGAGTTGGCGCCGGTGAATCCGGCGGCGTTGCGAGCGGGACATGAGCTTACGGCGACAGGCAGCGCGCGGGGTTCTCTGGTCCACCGTCCAGCACTGGGGGTCGAGCTTGGTCACGGTGGGCGTGTTCGCCGCGCTTGCGCGGTTGTTGGAGCCGACTGCCTTCGGGCTTGTGGCGGTGGCGATGGTGTTGATCGGCCTGCTGCAGGTGTTTCTGGCGGCAGGTCTAAGCCAGGCGCTGGTTCAGCGGGAATCGTTGGAGCCGGAGCACCTGGATACGGCTTTCTGGCTCAATGTCACGGCGGGAGTGGGGCTGGGTTTGGCCTGCATGTTGGCGGCAGAGCCGATTGCCGCGCTCTACGGGTTGCCGGATCTGGCGCCGATTATTCGCTGGCTGTCTGTGAGCATCCCAATCGGCGCGCTGAGCGTCACGCAGCAGGCGATCTTGCATCGCGCGCTGGCCTTCAAGAGCCTCGCGGTGCGCACATTGCTGGCCACGCTGGCGGGCGGGGCGGTGGGGATCGGCATGGCCTTGGCCGGCAAGGGGGTGTGGAGCCTGGTTGCTCAGCAGATTTGCAGCAGCTTCGTCGGGATGGTGGTGTTGTGGCGGGCTTCGGACTGGCGACCGGGCTGGCGGCTGTCGCGTCGGCATGGACGTGAACTATTGAGTTTCGGGCTAAGCGTCCTGGGTAGCCAGTTCTTCGGCTTTGTCGGGCAGCGCTCGCCGGTGTTGTTGATCGGATATTTCCTGGGCCCGGTGCTGCTGGGATACTACACCATTGCGAACACGCTGATACAGCAGATCATTCAGGTGTTCTCAACTTCGCTTTCACCCGTGCTGCTGCCGACGCTATCCAGGCTGCAGAACAGCGTTCCGCAGATGCGAAGTGCTTTTCTTACGGCCGTACAAATGGGGAGCTTTATCGGATTTCCCATGTTCTTTGGTATCGCCGCGACGGCACAGGATATTCTGGTGGTCGTTTGTGGACCCAAGTGGGTGGGCAGCACCCCAATTCTCGAATTGCTGGTGCTCGCCGGGGTCGCTGCCGTGATCAATCTTTCCCTCTCGCCACTTATCTATGCGGCGGGAAAGCCATCGTGGGTGTTGCAAATCACGGCCTTAAATGCAATCATCACGATTCTAGGCGTATGGCTGAGCGCGCCGTGGGGCATCGTCGCCGTGAGCGCGGTGGTGGGCTTGCGCCAGCACCTGCTGACCCCGATCCGGCTGTGGTTTGTCCGGCAAGTGCTTGACGTGAGCTGGCTCGATTTCTGCCGGACGTTCTCGGCCGCCTTGCTGGCTTCAGCGGTGATGTATTTTCTGGTGATCGGCGTTCGCGCAAGGTTTCTGGAGAGCGTGGCGCCTTCCACCTCGCTGGCGGTCTCCGTGGCGATCGGCGTTCTGGCCTATGGCGGGAGCATTTGCTTGCTGGATCGAAGCCTGCTGCGCAAGGCAGTTGAACTGGTGCAGTTGGCTGCGTCAGGGGGAGGCCTATCGACCTCTTAGCCGATGGTCGCGACGCGAGGAGGGTTCTGGGCGTAAGGCAGGCGGGCCGTGCAGGTGAGTCGGTGGCGAAGCGAGGGGAGGTCAAGGTGGCGGCCAACACTGTGCAACCCGGCTTCGGCGATATAGACGACAGTGTCAGTATCGCAACCGACTACGCGGTAAACAGCGGCACCCTGTTGGTGCTGCTGGGAGGCATTAAAGGCAATCTCAATGTCCCTGTTTTCGAGTTCGCACAAGTGACCAGGGAGTTCCCGGTCAAGAAGTTGTTCATTCGGGACCACGAGCAGGCGTGGTATCACCGAGGCGTGCGGGGTGTTGCGGAGGACATGGAGGGTCTGGCTGGCTTTCTGCGCGCCCAGATCATGGAGCAAGGTTGTCGCCGAGTGGTTCTGTTGGGCAATTCGATGGGAGGATATGCCGCGATTCTGCTGGGTTGTATGATGCCAGCAGATTATGTCCTGGCATTTTCACCCCAGACATTTATCGGGCGTGCGCGGCGGCTGCTGGCAGGCGATCGTCGGTGGAAGCGCCAGTTGGCGCGGGTGTACGCCACGCGGCGCGCAAATCGGGCGCACTTCGATTTACGCGCGGTGCTGCGTAGCAACCCGCACCGTGGCGAATACCATCTTTATTATGCCGAGGGCCACCGGGCGGACCGAAGACACGCGCTCCATCTGCGAGGCCTGCCGGGGGTCGTTCTGCACCCGACGCCGACCCGCGGGCATGGAATGGTGCGCGAGTTGCGTGATGCGGGAGAGTTGGGCGCGATTCTGCGCAGGGCACTCGTCGCGGATCTGCCCGAAACCGAGAAGCTCGGTTGAGGCGCGGTGCGGGGGCATGATGCGCCGCGAAGTGTTGATTGCCACTGGACGAACGTCACGTCGACTGGCCAAGGATGGTGCTGTTTATCGGCCGCGGGTGGCGTGGGCAGGAGTTGCGGAGCCTGGTTTCCGGCGCCGAGGTTTGTGCGTCAATGCTCCCGTCTGCTAAGATGTCCGCGCACCGGACATTGGCGTCCGGCGCTGGTCGGGTTGACAGGTTGCATGATGGACGGTGTCAGCCCGGGGTGATGGGTTCGGCTTGTCACCAGAAGGCGAGCGCTGACATGACGATGCCCAACTTCCTGATCCTGGGGACGATCAAAGCCGGCACGACATCGCTGTATCACTACTTGAAGCAGCACCCCGACGTGTTCATGAGCCCGGTGAAGGAGCCCAAGTTCTTCGCGGTAGACCGGTCGATCCCGCTGGATAGGGGCATGAACCGATTCGCCATCACCGAACGCGCGGATTACGAGGCGCAATTCGAATCGGTTGCAGGCCAACAAGCCGTCGGCGAAGCGTCGCCGCAGTATCTGTGGAGCCCCGTGGCGCCGAGCCGGATTCACGAAAGCGTCCCGGCGGCCCGGCTGATCGCCGGTTTGCGCAATCCGGTGGAGCGGGCGTTTTCGGCGTATATGCACCTGGTGCGAGAAGGCGCGGAGCCGCATGGGGATTTTTCCACCGCCTTGGCAGCGGAGGCCGAACGTATCGCGGATGGCAGGGGACCTCTCTGGCGTTATGTGGAGGTCGGTATGTACAGCCGGCAGGTGGAGCGGTATCTGGACCTGTTTGAACGCAGGCAACTGAAGATCTACCTGTACGAAGACTTGTGTGCTGATCCAGCAACGCTGCTGCAGGAGCTGTTCCGCTTTCTGGAGGTGGACGATTCGTTCACGCCCGACATTCGCGCGCGGCACAATGTGTCCGGAACGCCGCGCAGCCGTGCACTGCAATCGATCATCCGAGGCCATCACCGGGCGGCGGCGCTGGTTCGTCCGTTGGTGCCCCGGCGGACGCGCCAACGGCTGGGTGTGGCGCTTGGTCGATGGAATCTGTCGCGATCCACCCTGCCGGACGAGGTTCGCGGCCGGCTGATCGACCTGTTTCGCGAGGATGTGCTGAGATTGCAGGACCTCATCGGACGCGATTTGACGGCCTGGCTTCGATGAGGCCTGGCGTGGGTGGTAAATGAGCCGCGGCGAGCGAGGCAAAGACCGCAGATGGCGACAGAATTGACTATTGGCATACCTACCTGTGCACGGCCGGATAAGATCCGGGCCTGCGTGGAGAGCATTCAGCGCCACGTGGAGCAGGCCTATACGCTGATAATCGTGGACAGCCAGATCACAGAGAGCAATCGCCGATTTTACCAGAGCATCAAGAATGCCCGTTGCATCCCATTCGAGCAACCCATCAGCCCCAGTGCCGCGCGGAGGGTCATCGCGGAGAACACCGAGACACCGTACCTGCTGTACCTGGACGATGACATCGAGGTGACGCCTGGTGGTGTTGCCGGCCTCCGGCAACACCTGGAACGGCATCCAGAGACGGGCATCGTAGCGGCCGCATGGAAGGAGTATGGCCGGTATCGGTCGCTTGGGCAGCGTTTTAACTTCGGCATGATGGACGACAGGCGAGTCATTCATCGCACATATCTGCCCGTTGAGGAATTCCGCGAACTGGGGATTACGAGTGTGCGCGCCGATGCAGTGCTGGCGTCGATGCTGCTGCGTACGTCGGTCTTCGAAAAGGCGACGTTCGATCCGCAATACGATTTCTTCTTCGAATTGTTTGACTTTTTCATGCAATGCCGAGCGGCTTCTGTAGTCGTGGAGGCGCTGCCCGAGGTAGTGTTCGAGCATCGGCCGACACGCTACCGCGCCCGAACGCTCCAACAAGATAATAGACGAGAGGTGGATTTGGAGCGGTTCGCACGCAAATGGGGCGCGACGCCGATACGCGGCAGCGGTGAATTTCGGCCCAGTTGGACCACGCGCTTGCGGCGCTCCTCGGTGCGATCGATCACGCACGCGTTCTTCCGGCGTCTGCGCAAAACGCGGCCGATCGATCCACCGGTCTAGCTTGAACGTCTCTCTCTGACGGAGGAAGACCCGGCGACAGGTGTGGATGACGTATGAACGCGGCAGGCATACAACGGCGAGACGATGCTTCACGTGCTCCGCAATGGTCGCCATTCTGGTCACTGATCAGCACGTTGCGCGCGGATCGTCGCACTTACTTCCGCCATCGGCGACCGGTGACGTTAGATCGAATGGCCGGGATGCTGCGTCCAAATCTGCGTCGCCCGATCTTCCTGGTGGGGGCGCCGCGCTCGGGAACCACGTTTCTGGGGCGCTGCCTACAAAAGGTGCCCGAGATCTCCTACCATTTCGAACCTGCCGCCACGAAGGCAGCAGCCCGCCGGGTCTATGAGGGGAATTGGGGACGGCAGCGTGGAGCGCGTTTCTACCGCGCAGTTTATCGGTGGCTGTTGCGGCTGCATTTTGACGGTGACCTGCGGTTCGCCGAGAAAACCCCGCGCAACGCGTTCCTCATTCCTTTCTTGCGGTCGACCTTCCCGGATGCTGTATTTGTTCACATCGTGCGCGACGGGCGGGATGCCGCACTATCCTGGAGCGAGAAGCCCTGGTTGCAGGGCGCTCAGGCGGATGCAGGCCGGATCGAGCCGGGGGGGTACCCCTATGGACCATACCCCCGATTCTGGGTGGAGCCGGATAGGGCCAAGGAGTTTCGCCGCACGTCCGACATACATCGATGCATCTGGGGCTGGCGCCGGCACGTGGAGGCCGCGCTGCATGCCGCCAGCACGCTTCCGACGCGTCAGGTCCACGAAATAAGGTATGAACGCCTGGTGGCAGAGCCACGTCGGGAAGCAGGGCGATTGCTCGATTTCCTGGCGATCCGCGACGCCGCCTCGCGAGCGGCGTTTAACCAGGCCGTAAAGGAGGCGTCTCCGCGATCGATCGGTCGCTGGCGCGGCGTGCTGTCCGATGATGATCTGCTTCAGATCGAAGAGGAAGCAGGCGTCCTGCTGCGCCGGCTCGGGTATGTCGGCTAGGGAGTGTGGTATGGCGGACGTTGCGGTCAAGCAGGTTTTTCTCGTGGGTTGTCCGCGTTCTGGCACCACGCTGCTGCAGAGCCTGCTGGCGGCCCACCGCGAGATCATCTCGCTTCCGGAAACGCACTACTTCACCCAAGCGATGCCACGTCCGGTCTGCTTGAGCCGCCTGGGGTTGGCATCTCCCGCCGCCGTGGCCTCCTTGCGCGCCATGCTGCTGGAACTCAACGCCCCGGAGGCAGCGGCGCTGCTTCCGGGCGCGACCCGCTCGCTGCGCAGGGTAGCGCTGGGGTTTGCCCAGGCGCTGAACCGCTTCGCGCTTGTGCGGGATCGGCGCTGCTGGCTCGAGAAGACGCCCGGGCACTTGAGCAAGGTGCGGTTGATTCGCCGTTACCTGCCCCGCGCGCATTTCCTGCACTTGCTGCGCCGCGGGGAGGACGTCGTAGCTTCGTTATATGATGTTTCACATGAGCATCCAGAGTACTGGCGCGGACGGTGGACCCTCGAACAGTGCATGGGCCGATGGAGCCGGGACGTGCGGATGAGCCGCAAGTACATCGGTCACCCGCATCACTTGCACGTGCGCTATGAGCGGTTGGTGGAATCGCCGGAGGCTGAACTTGGAAGAATCTGCGAGTTTCTTGATCTGGAATACGATGCCGCCATGGTGCAGCGACATGGCGCGGCAGCGACCGCACTGGTCCGAGGCCACGAGCCGTGGAAGGCTGGAGTGGGTGGCGAGGTGGCGGTGCGACAGGCCCGGAAGTTTGATACGCTGTTTGATGAGGCGCAGCGCCGTTTCGTTCAGCGGCGGATTGCGAGCTTGGACGAACTGGGCTTCTGATGGCCCTGCATCGCGGTGCGGTCGCCTCCGTGCCGCGCCGCGGCCGGACAGCATTGGTCATGTGCGGGCCAGCCTTCAGCGACTACATGGACGGATGAGGTAATGCCAAGGTTTCTGCTCGTCACGGAATCCTCGCCCTGGCCCCCCATCAAGGGGGGACGGCAGCGAACGAACCTGCTGTACCGGGCATTGCAGCGCTGCGGGGATGTGGACTTGCTGCTGCTTGACCGAAACGAGCAACTCACGGAAAACGAGCTGGCGCTATTGCGCACCGATTACGGACTGGTGGAATGCGTTCACCAGGCGACGCCCTCTCGCCCGTGCCGTCTGGGGCGACTGCTGGGTGGACGGCCGGCAGCCGAGTATGCGCCGGATCGATGCTTCGCGGCGGCATTCGGCCGTGCGGTCGCTGCGGTGCATTATGACGTCGTGATCGGCCGGTACTTGGCGCCGGTCGCCAAAGCGGGGGCGCTGACCTTCACGCCCGTTGCTCTGGATGTGGATGACGTGGATACGGAGTTCTGGCGATCTCGTGCCCAAGCACCGGGCACCCCATGGTTGTGGCGTTGGCATGCCCGGCGCATGGCACGCGCATTGGAGCGTCTCTTCCCGCGCATGACCAGCCAATGTGAGTTTTTGTGGGTTGCCAAGGCCGAGGATCGCCAACTGCCCGGGCTCGATCGCGCTGTGGTCTTGCCCAATATACCTTTTCCCAGCGATGAAGTGGAGGGCGTCGATGACCTGCAAGAACATGCGGGATCTTCGATGGTTCTTTTCGTCGGCGCCCTCTCGTACACGGCGAATGTTGCAGGCGTGGATCGCTTTCTGGAGCGATCATGGCCGGCGATTCGAGCGGCGGTTCCGGAGGCGACGTTTTGCATCGTGGGGACAAGAATGCGCGAAAGGGACCGGCTGCGGTGGGCGCGTATTCCAGGTGTCGAGCCCCGGGGATTTGTTGAAGACCTGAGACCATTGTATCAATGCTGTGCTTTCACCGTGGTGCCCACGTGGGGGGGGAGCGGGACCCACATCAAAGTGCTCGAGTCCTTGCGTTTCGCACGCACGTGTGTACTCAGTCCGTTTGCGCAGCGCGGCTACGAAGACGCCTTGAGGCACGGGGAAGCCGTGTACATCGCGGAAGATACGGACGCGTTTGCGACAGGGTGCATTACGTTGCTTCGCGACGCGTCGCTGCGCCGCCGCTTGGCGCGGAGGGGACAGGAGATCGTCAATCGTTCGCACTCTTTCGACGCTTTTTGCGCGGCGGTGGAGCAGGTCATGGAGCGGGCAGTGCGTGGAGCCGGCGCGGAAAGCGGTGGGGAAGGCTGCGGGGCATGAAAGTCGCGTTCCTGATGACGTCGTTTCCCGAGGCGGCGCACACGTACCTCATTCAGCAGATCGTGGGCTTGATCGATCGCGGGCATGATGTGGAGATTTTCACGAACCTGCCCTGTCAGCGGGAGACGGAGCACCGTGACGTGGGGCGCTATGGTCTGCGCGAGCGGACGCACACGCCGATGGCTCCGCGACAAGTGTGGAAGCGCGTTCTGGCAGCGCCCGGTGCGATTGCGCGCTTTTGCTGGCGAGCGCCGGACGCGCTGCTGCGCGGATTCGACGTGCGGCGGTACGGAATGCTGGCTTGGTCGGGGGCGACGATTTTCGGGGGTCTTCCCCTACTGGATCGCAGGCGCTTTGACATCATCCATGCCCATTTTGGTCCCAATGGCATTCGGGGCGCCTACCTGCTGGACGCGGGCTTGCTTCGCGGCCCGTTGATCACCAGTTTTCACGGTTACGACGTCAATGTGTTTCCCCGTCGATATGGGCCAAGCGTGTACCGGCGGTTGTTCGCGGTGGGACAGGCCTATACCGCCAACACGCGGTTTACGCGCGAGCGGGCCATCGCATGGGGTTGTCCGGCCGACCGCATTGAGGTGTTGCCCGTTGGCCTGGATCCGGGGCGATACCGATTTCGGGAGCGGACACCCGCGCCGGACGGCGTGGTTCGTGTGCTCAGCGTCGGCAACCTGGTGGAAGTGAAGGGGCTGGAATACGGTATTCGGAGCGTGGCTCAGCTCGCCGAGCGGTTTCCCCGGCTGCACTATACGATCGTGGGCGATGGACCGCTCCGCCGACGTCTCGAGACGTTGGCCGAGTCCCTGCGCATTGCCGACCGGGTGACCTTCACCGGAGCGTTGCCGGATGTTGAAGTGGAGGCGCACTACGAGGCGGCGCATGTCTTCATTCTGCCCGGCGTCGTGGCTTCGGATGGCGCGGAGGAAGGCCAGGGACTGGTGCTGGTTGAGGCGCAGGCGTCGGGCCTACCGGTTGTAGCCAGCAGAGTTGGTGGCATCCCTGAGACGGTGGCCGAGGGCGAGTCGGCGGTGCTCGTGCCGCCCGGCGATGTTCCGGCATTGGCCGAAGCGATTGCTCAGTTGATCGAATCCCCTGGTCGCTGGGTGGGGATGGGGCGCGCCGGCCGGCGGTTGGTGGAGTCCAGGTATGATCGTGATCGCCTGGCCGAGCAGTTGGAGCAACTGTATTTGCGAGTATGCGGAGGCCCGACGGCTGCCGACGAGGCGGACTGAAGGTTGAATGGCGGCCCTGGCTCAGGCGATGGACGCCGGCGCAGGTCGGTACAATGCCGTCTGGATGCACATCAGCACGAGCACGACGACTTGCGCGCCGAGAACAATGTGGATGATCGGCGTGGTGTCGCCTCCCCAGAGGAGCAGGGCCGCAAGCTCCAACACGAACATCGGCGCGTACCAAACCAGAAATCCGAATTGGGCGCGCGAAGCGTGCATCAGTGCAACCAGGCCAGTGAGATATGCGAGTAGACGGGCGACCGCGAGGGGAAAGAGCAGCGGCGCGGCGGCGGCATAGGCCGGTCCGTAGCTTATTTGGATGAGGGCGCCGGACCAGAGCGCAAAGGCCAGCAGCGGCACAATCGCCAAAGCGACAAAGGCGCCGCACAGGCGCAGGAGAACGCGACCGACGCGTTGTTGACGCTGATGGAGATCGGTCATCAAAGGCAAGAGCAGGACGCTGAAAGGCGTCGCGAGCACGGCCATCACCCGTGTCAGGGTGTGCGCGGCGCCGTAAATTCCGGCGTTGGCATCTGGGAGGACGTTTTTGGCGACGAGCATATCGACATTCTGGTAGCCGGCGCTCGCGGCCATCATGACAAACATCGGCAGCAGGTATCGCCGAAGGGCTCCATGATCGATCGGTTCACAGGTGGGGCGTCCCCACTTGCGGCGAAGCTGCACATGGGATAGCACAATGGCCAGGCCGAGGGCGAACAGATAGGCAGCCAGCGCGAGCTGCACCGAGCGGGCTATGGCCAACAAGGCAACCCCGACGGCCAGCCGGAAGACCGCCTCCGCCGCCGTGTTGGCGGCAAAACCGCCGAAAAGCTGAGCGCCCCGGAGCACGCCGCGGCCGACGCTGACCAGCCACGTGAGGTAGATAATACCCAACGCGATGAGGAGTGGACCGGTAGAATGGAAGCGCAGGGCCTCGGAGAGTGGTCGGGCGGCGCCGGCCACCAGGGCCAGCAACAGGAGGCCGTAGCCGCCGATCCAGCCGGAAAATCGTCTACGCAATTGGTGTATTTTGCCGGGCGCGCGCTCCGCATGGAATTGGGCGGTGAAGCGAGTGACGGTCCCGCCGACCGGTCCGAACGCCATGTTGCAGAAGGCGACGAGCGTTATTGCGGCGACGAAGTCAGCGTTGCCCGCGGGACCGAGGAGACGTCCTGCGTAGACTGCGTACACCAGGCTGAATGCCGCGGTCAGGCCGGTTCCGAGCATCAGGATGATGCCATGACGGGTTTCACGGTTCATCCGCGATCGGAGCCTCGCTGGAAGTGGCCGTCTTCGATGGGGCGCCCCGGCGGCGATGGCGCCGGTGAAACGCCCAGGAGACGACGCCGGCGCTGAGCCCCACGCCGCGAAAAAACGTGCGGATGAGGCTCATTGGCCAGAACGCCGAATAGCGAGCACGCCCGGTGCGGCGTGTGAGCCGCACTGCAAGCGGCACGTGCAGCGCCGCCAGAAGAACAAACAGGAGTGGGAATAGCCATTGCATGGCTGGGCACAGCAGGGTCGGCAGCGCCGCCAGCGTCAGCATGGCCAGGGGGGGTTGAAGGTGGTCGACGATGCTGCTATACGAATCGCCGGCGGCGTGGCCCCTGTGAGTGAGATGCAACCATGCCCGCCAGTAGCCCTGTTGCCTTTGGATCCGCAGATACTTGCGTAGATTGGTCTCATGGTAATGGCGTACCCGGGATTGGAATTCGAATCCGAGTTCGTATCCCGCCGCCATCACACGCCAGGAAAGTTCCGCATCTTGGCCCTTGAGGAAGCGCTCATCGAACCCATCGACGGCTTCAAGTGCGGCCCGACGGTAAAGGACATTGAAAGTCGCAAGGAAGTCGACCCGTGTGGGCATTCGTTCGTGCCGAGCGATGATCTCTTCGTGGATCAGGCAGGCCAGCAGGGCTTCGGGGCACATGTTGCCGTAACTGCCGCTCACGCCGCCGACGCGGGGATCGTCGAGATGCGGACGAAGGCGGACGAGCGCGTCATCATTCGCCACGCAGTCGCTGTCGATGAACCAGATGAGGTCGCCGGCGGCGCTGCGCCAGCCGAGGTTGCGGGCGGCGCCGGCGCCGCGACCTCCACCGCGGATGAGGCGGATCGGGTAGCGCTGGGCGATGGCGACGGTGTTGTCCGTAGAGCCGTCGTCGACGAAAATGACCTCGGCCAACTCGCCCCGGTCGAGCATCGGGACCACGGCCTCCAGGCAGGGGCCGATGGTGGCCGAGCAGTTGCGTCCGGGAATAACGAGGGATACGGGCATTGCACTGCGCTATCGAAACCGGAGGAGCATGTTCGACGCAGATCAGAGCAGAGTTGCTGGAAAGGGTCAAGTGCGACGGTTGGAACCGGACGCGGAGCGCGTTAGCATGGTTGGTAGAGGGCTCCGTGTACCGGTCCCTCTATGGCGTGAAACGAGCTTAAGCCAACGGAAGCGTTGAGGGAGCGTGGATGGCGACGGACCAGGACAATGCCGCACCGGTGGAATTGCCACCGGAGGTCCGTGCCCGGGTATGGGTCGTTATCCCGGCCTACAACGAAGGCGCCCGGGTTGGGGACGTGGTGCGCGAGGTGCGGACGCTCTATCGCCGGGTCGTCGTGGTGGATGACGGTTCGGTGGACGACACCGGGGCCCAGGCGCGGTCGGCCGGGGCCGTCGTACTGACCCACGTGATCAACCGGGGCCAGGGGGCCGCGCTCCAGACCGGCATCCGCTACGCCTTGCAAGATGGAGCGGAATATGTCGTCACCTTCGACAGCGACGGTCAACACCAGGTTTCCGATATAGCGACCCTGGTCGTGCCCATTCATGAAGGACGCTGGGACATAAGCCTGGGCTCGCGCTTTCTCGGTGGAGCGGAGAACATCACAGCTTCGCGGCGGCTGCTGCTCCAGGGCGGAGTGTTGTTCACCCGTGTGGTGTCGCGGGTGCGGATCACCGATACGCACAACGGGCTGCGGGCCTTCTCACGGCGCGCGGCGGAGCGCATCCGCATCACGCTCGATCGCATGGCCCACGCGAGCGAACTGATCGACCAGATCCGCGACACCCATCTGCCCTACGGGGAGGTGCCGGTCCACATCCGCTACACAGATTATTCGATGGCGAAGGGCCAGAGCAGCATGGGCGCGTTCAAGATTCTGTTCCACTATTTCTTCAAGCGTTTGAGCAGTTGACGCGGAGGACGCCGGGGCGCACAGGATGGAGATCAATCTTTTCCAGGTGATCGTGCTGCCCATCGTGGCCATCCTGCTGATCGAACGGGTGGTGGCCACGCTGAAAGGACGGCTGCGACGGCGGGTGGGTCTGCTGTGGGTGCTGATCTGGCTCGCCGCCGGCGTGTCGATCGCGTTTCCCGGACTGACCACGCGTGTGGCCCAGATGGTCGGCATACGGCGCGGCGCCGACCTGGTGTTGTACGTGGCCGTTCTGGTCATGTTCGTCGGCTTCTACCTGATGTACGTCCGGGTTCGCCGGCTGGATACGCACGTGACGAATCTGGTCCGATACCTGGCCATACGCGACGCCGAGGCGCCCGACGGCAATGGAGTGGCGGGTCGAGGCGCGGCGCCGGACGCCCGGACGGCTGATCACTTGGGTGGCGACGCGTCTGAGCGTTCTTCCCAGTAACATGCCGATGGTGCGTCGGGCGTTGCGGTCGGGCGCAAGCCGACCGGCATGGGGTCCCGATAAGTTGACGGAGGCGGAACAGTCAGGAGGACGGAACGGTGGTGGATGCTCGTTGCCGGGACGCGGTCGGTGATACGGTAGGGGGGATGGCGCTGGCCGCGCTGGTCGCCGTGACTCTCACGGGAGGCTGTAGTTCGGTTCCGATGGGGCGGTTCGAGTCCGCGACCCGCATCGACGTGATGGCAAACCCGGGGTTTGCCGCGTATCAACCCGCCTTCCAGGCGCAGTATGACCGTATCCGCGGGATGCGCGGCGCCGTGTGCCGCGACCGGGAGATCATCGCCGAGGTCTACCGGACGTTGGCGCAGTATCCGGACGGTTGGGCCAATTATTGGGCCGTCCCGCCGGAGTCGCCGCCCGTGGTGATGATTTTCCATAGTGACGCGCAGTGGCTGGGCACGCTGGATGTGTATGAGCGCGCCCTGGGGCATGTCCACAATCTGATCCACCGCGTCCCGCCGACAGAGATCGTCGAGATGCTGCGCCGGATCGTCGATTGCGCGGAGGCGTCCGAATACGCCGGCCGGTCCGCTTATCGGTAGGCCGTCTCGCTTTCTGTTTCCAGTGAAAGCGCAAACGATTGGTGTGGGCGGTCAACGCCGGGTCCGTTTCGCATGCTGTTTTACCACATGGGGCGAGCTAACCGCGACAGGCTGTTCCGTCGATGAATCGGGTGGCACGCCGGTGGGTTCGGCGTGCGAGCCCTGGTGATTCGCCTTGAGGAGGCCGACGACGTGATGGACCTGTCGACCGTTGCCCGCCTGGAGCGAAGCTTCGACGCGATGGCTGGCCGTGGGCACTTGCTCGCGGACCGGTTTTTTGACGTGCTGTTTACCGAGAATCCCCACCTCCGCCCGAAGTTTCCGCTGAACCTCGCCGCCCACAAACAGCGTTTTGCCGAGTCGATCACCGCGCTGGTCAACTGTCTGCGCCGCGGGTCTGAAGATTGCCCGCGCCCCGGCCAGGCGATGGATACGGGCCGGTATGATCTCATCGTCCGCGAGACTTTGCTCGACGTGATGGCGGAGATGTCCGGAACAACCTGGACACCGCAATTGCACCGTGCCTGGCGGCGCGCGCTCGAGCACGCCCCAGTGGAGGCGATTGCCGCGGATGCCGGAGCACAATGGTCGCGGCCGGGCCCGGGCGGTCGGTGACTATCCCGTGACCGCCGGGAGAATGGCGCCCCGCACCTCGCCGAAACCCACCCGATAGTGCGTGGCCGAGCAACTTCCGCCCATGATCACCTCATCGCCGTCCTCAAGAAACTTGCGGGTCGCGCCCGCGGCCAGCTTCAGCGGCTTGGACCCACGCCAGGTGAGTTCGAGCAGGCTACCGTAGGAATCGGGCGTCGAGCCAGAGACCGTGCCGGAGGCGTAAAGATCTCCGGGTTCAACGTTGGTCCCGTTCGAGGTCATGTGCGCAAGCTGCTGGACAATGGTGAAGTACATCGTGCGGAAGTTGGTGCGCGCAATCGTGGTCGGCGGCGTATCCTGGCCCGCGCGCAATTGTATCTCGAGATCGATATCCAATCCCCAGTCCTCGGCGCATTGCAGATAGGGCAGCACGGGCGGGTCCTGTGGCGGCGGAGAAACGCGGAAGGGGGCCAGCGCTGCCAGCGGCACCACCCAGGGGCTGATGCTGGTGGCGAACGATTTGCCCAGAAACGGGCCAAGGGGCACGTACTCCCATTTCTGGATGTCGCGGGCGCTCCAGTCGTTGACCAGCACCATTCCAAAGATGTGATCAGCCGCTTCGTTGATCGGAATGGATTTGCCCATCTCGTTGCCCGGTCCCGTGAAAAAGCCCATCTCCAGCTCGATATCCAGGAGACGGGAGGGGCCGAAAGTGGGGGCGTGGGCGTCATCGGCCTTGGTTTGTCCACAGGGGCGGCGAATGTCCTTCCCGCTGACGACGACGGAACTTGCCCGTCCGTGGTAGCCGATGGGGATGTGCACCCAGTTCGGCAGGAGCGGGTTGCTGGGGTCGCGAAACATCGAGCCCACGTTGGTGGCGTGTTCCTTCGACGAATAGAAGTCCACGTAAGCGCCGATCCAGCAGGGCATGAGCATTTCGACGTCGGCTTGCGGCCACAAAGCTCGGGACGATAGGGCGGCGTCGTCACGCAAGCGCGGATCTGCGTCCACGGCCGTACGGCCGTCAGCCGAGCGCACCGCGCCGGTGGTGAGCAACGCCACCAGGCGTTCCCGGACGGCCGACCAGGCCGATGAGCCCAGGGCCATGAAATCGTTAAGTTGCTTGCGGTCGAACACGTTGACGTCGGTCACCGGGGTGCCGTCGAACAGGCCGGCCGCATGGAGGGCGGCCAGGTCCAGCACGCGGTCGCCGATCGCGACGCCGACGCGGGGCGCCTCGGCTTGGGGCCGAAAAACGCCGTAGGGCAGGTTCTGCAAGGGGAATTCCGTCTGCTGGGCGCCAGGGACCCAGGTGCTCGCGTTCGAATCCGCGGCAAAGATCATGGTCGAAAGTCCTCCAGTCAGTTTCGTTTATCATGTGCGGACGAAAGGCGCCTGCGTCGACACGAAGTCTCGGTTACGGGGCCGGACGACAACCGATCTAGGTCTCGGCGCCGACGGCGTCGGCCAGTAAACCCATGGCCCGCAAGTCGTCCACCGGCTCCTCCAGGCTGCAACTGCCGAAACTGATGGCGAAGTCGCGCCGCAGGGTCTCAATCTGCGCCGCGGTCGCGCGCAGATCGCGCCAATTGAAGCCGCCCGGCTCAAAGCGGAAGCTGTCCGGCGCTTCGTCGTCAAGGATTTGCCGCACGGCATCCGCGTCGAGGTCGTGAATTCGGGCGAGCATGGCCGCACCAAAGACGTTGAAAAAGCCGTGCATCTTTGCGCCGATTGCCGAACTTTGGTGTCGCACGGGATGATGCAGGCCGGCCGTGGCCTTAAAACGCACACCGTGGACATGACAGGCTCGCAGCAGGCACGCGACCTGTTCCGTCGTTGGCACGAGATCGGACGTCACGCCGCCGGTGCGAATCTTGACGCCGGCCGGACGGCACATCGGCGTCGCCAACGTCTGGTTGTGGGCGGCAAGGGCGGCAATCGCCGCCGGCACCGCCTTTGCCCAGTTGTCACCGAAGCCGAGCTCGAAGTACGGACGCAACTCGCCGCTGACCTGCTTGTCGATGGCCAATGCGGTGCGGTCGGCGAGACGGTTGAGCGCCTCCGGGTCGGCTGCGACGCTTGCCGGAGGGCGGCATTCGTACGCGTCAATGCGAACGTTGCCGTCCAGGCGTTCCACGACAGCGGTGATGGTCTGGAGATCGTCGGCAAGTCCGGCGAGAAACTGGTCGACGTCCTCGCCACCCCGACCCAACGCGGCCACCCGCCAGGGAAAGGGTTTGCCGGATCCTTCGGCAAAGTCGTCGGCAACCAACTCGGCGAATTCATCGAGCCGCCGGGTGGGGCAGATGATCCGGTTGAGCAAGGTGGCGTGCGGACCGCCGTGATCGCGGGCGAAGTTCCGCACCACCTGGGGCAGTGGCAGTTCGGCCGGGGGAAAGAGCCCGGCGTAGTCGATGATCCGTTCCATGAAGGCGTGCAGTGCGTGCATCGTGGCCCTCCTGTGCGCGCTGGATGTTCGATCAGTGTCCGTCCCGTGGATTCCGGGATCTTCGTCGCCAATCCGCAAATATGCAACATGCCGGAGCCGGATGCGGATGACAATTGGGATCATAGTTCCAAGGCGGGGGATGTCCCGGTTCGGTGCGTAAGGCTTGCGTGTGGTCAAGGACGGCCGAGTTGTGGCGGACGACGGGCGGCCTGCTTTGCGGACTTGGTTAACGAGGGTGTTAGACCGACATGCAGGAGGCTCGGTGGCGCTGCGCGGTTAGCCGTCGGAGGCGTTCGCGTCAACTGGGCGGGCGGGCGGAGCGGATCGCGCCTTACATTTGCGGCGGTCGGCGAGCTGCCGGGAGAGGTGGATGAAGTCCTGTTCGCGATCGATGAAGGCCTGCACGATCTCCGGATCAAACTGCGTCCCGGAGGAGTTGACGATGATGTTGTAGGCCTTCTCGTGCGGCATCGCCGCCTTGTAGACCCGCTCGGTGGTCAGGGCGTCGTAAACGTCGGCAATGGCCGCGATCCGGGCGGCGAGAGGGATGTTTGTACCGCACAGACCGGCTGGGTAGCCCGCCCCGTTCCACCATTCGTGGTGACAACGACAGACCTGCTCGGCCAGTTTGAGAAACCGAGAATCGGGCGCCCGGGCGAGGACCGACCGGATGGTCTCCGCGCCGACCTCCACGTGCCGGCACATGATGGCCCGTTCTTCGGCGGTGAGCTTGCCCGGCTTGAGCAGGACGGCATCCGGGATCGCCACTTTGCCGATGTCGTGCAGTGGTACCGCGCGGGTCATGCTGTCGAGGAATTCGTCGTCGATCACCGAGACGTACTTTTCGCGGCGGCGCAGCTCCCGGGCAAGCGTGAGGGCGTACTCGGTGACACGTTCCACGTGCCGTCCGGTATCGTCGTCCCGATGCTCGGCCAGTTTTGCCAGGGCGATCACGATCGACTCCTGGGCGTCGTCGCGGGCCTTCTGGGTGAGGACGGCCTGAATGGTGACGGCCGCGATGTGCGTGATCATGTCCAGGCAGGCGATTTCCTGAACGGTGAACGGGCGGTCGGCCTCGCGGCCTGACATGGTCAGAAGACCCACGGTCTGGTCGGTGGTCCGCAAGGGCGCTGCCAGAGCGGGACAGGTGGGCAAGAGGGCGATCTCGCTGTGGTGACGGTCCAGCACCAGCCGATGCATGTCGTCATAGACCAGAGCGTGCACAGCGCGAAACGCACGGGCGGCGATTCCCTCGTTGGTGGCCAGCATGGTCAACTCGATGGCCTCCACATCCAGGCCAATGCTGGCGGCGACCCGGAGAATCGGGGTGGATTCGTGCGGGAGTAGGAGGCTGACCTGGCGACAGCCGGTGAGTTCGGCCGCGGCAGCCAGCGTACGCTGCGTGATGGTGTCGACGCCCAGCTCGACGTTCATGTCGCAAGAGAGGTCGAGGAGGATGCCGAGGTTGTAGTTCTGATTGCTGAGGGTGTCCGCGCTGGTCTGCAACTGCGTGTAGGCCCGCCGGAGGCGCACCATGCTGCGGACCCGCAGCAGGAAAAGCCGGGGATTCATGGGCTTGGTGACATATTCGTCGGCCCCGGCCTCGAGGCCGGCGAGGACGTCCTGCTCATGGTCGGCCGCGCTGGCCATGATGACGGGCACGTGTCGGCCTGCGGGCAATTCACGGAGGCGCTTGACGCACTCCAGTCCATCCATGCCGGGCATGAGGACGTCGAGGATGATGACGTCCGGACAATCCACGGCGACCCGCTCGAGCGCTTCCGGACCGGAACCGGCATGGACGACCTCATAGCCGTCCCTCTCCAAGTGGGCCGCACAGAGCTTGCGCTGGGCGGGATCGTCGTCGACGACGAGCACCTTGGGGGCGGCGTCAATGCCGGCCGTGTGCGAAATGAGCCCGAAGTCCGGTTCCACCATGGGAGCGTTCGCTGCGCAGCGGGTAATCGTCGTTCCGTCCGCGACCGCTCCCGAATCCGCCCGAGGCGGTTCGGCGGTTGCGGTTGGCGTTACGCCTCGTGCGTTCGCGACTCCACTCCCTTGGCTGCTGGGAAACGGTTGCACCGAATTGCGGTTGCGTCCCCAGCCTGGAATTCGCCATCTTTACAGTCGGCAGCCGATCAGCCTGTCTTTCACTCCCAAGGTCAGGGCGGCCGAGGATGGGGCGAACTGTGCACGGTATGTTCATGAAGATGGGCTCGGCGGCGGGCGTGGCCCGATATTCACGGGCAGCGGCGGTTCTGGCGGTCCGTGAGCCTGGCATTGCTGGCATTATCGGGCGGCAGCCGCTAAGGTGACGGCCAACTCATCGCGTCACATTGAAAAGCGAGTTCAAGCGGAGGCGAAGCGTGGCGGCGCAAGAGCAGAAGACCCTATTCGGACATCCCGTCGGACTCTTCGTATTGTTCTCATCCGAGTTGTGGGAGCGATTTAGCTTCTATGGTATGCGGGGCCTGCTGGTCCTGTATATGACCAAGGCGCTATTGTACGACAAGCAATTCGCATACGGCACCTACGGGGCGTACATCGGTTTCGTTTACGCCACACCCTTCATCGGCGGCATGCTCGCCGACCGGTTCCTGGGGTATCGCCGGGCAATCCTCCTGGGTGGGTCACTCATGCTGCTCGGGCATATTGCGATGGCGGTCGAGCAGAAGTGGTTTTTCTATGGCGCGATGGCGCTGCTGGTGGCCGGTAACGGGTTCTTCAAGCCGAATATCTCGGCGCTCGTCGGCAAGCTCTACGAACGCGAGGATCCCCGGCGCGATTCCGCGTTTACGATCTTCTACATGGGCATTAACCTGGGAGCTGGGCTGGCGCCCATACTGTGTGGCGCTATCGGCGAGCTGTATGGCTGGCATTACGGTTTTTCACTTGCGGCCGTCGGCATGGCGGTGGGGCTCATCGTCTTCTGGTGGGGAGGGCGCTACCTGGGCGATCATGGATTCCCTCCGCGGCCAGAGGCCTTTCGCGAATCGGTCGTGGCCGTCCCCAAAGTGGCTTGGCTGGGAGCGGGGATTGTTGCCTTTCTGCCCCTGACCGCTTACCTGTTCACCCGGCCTGAGCTGGTGGAACGCGGTGTCTACATTATCGGCCCGATCTTTCTGGCGTACATTCTGTTCAAAGCGTTCCAGTGTGAAGCCCGCGATCGTGACCGAATCTTCGTAGCCATCGTGCTCGCGCTCTTTTCCATTATATTCTGGGCGTGCTTTGAGCAGGCCGGCAGCTCGATGACCATTTTCGCTGATGAGCAGGTAAACCGGACGATATTCGGCTGGGAGATACCCGCGTCCACCTTGCTGTCGATCAATCCCTGGTTCATCGTGCTGCTGGGCATTCCTTTTTCGATGCTTTGGGCGTACCTGGGCAAACGCGGGCGAAATCCGTCAACGCCGTTCAAGTTCGCGCTGGGTCTCGTGCAACTGGCGATTGGCTTCGTCATGCTGGTGATCGCGGCGGAGCAGGCGAAGCAAGATGGTCGAGCTGCGCTGGCATGGTTGATCCTCGCGTACTTTTTCCACACAACCGGAGAGCTCTGTACCTCGCCGGTCGGATTGTCGGCCATGACACGGCTTGCGCCGAGCCATCTGACGGGTTTGATGATGGGCTTCTGGTTCTTCTGCGCGGCGTTTGCGGGTGTGTTTTCAGGCGTCATTGCAAAGCTCACCACCGGGGATGGCGATGTGGGCAGTGTGTTCCTGTCGCTGGTGTATGTTGGCCTGGGCGGCGCTGCGCTCATGGGACTGCTGACCCCGCTGCTCAAACGCCTGCAGCACGAAAATGAGTAGGGTTCGCTCCGCCGGTTCAGGCGGATGATACACGGGATTCAGCAGGGGGCGCCGGCGATTCCGGCGGCGTGGCGCGCGGCAACCGCGATTTCAGTCGCCGCAGAGGGGTTAGTTGCGCTCACTTAGGCGTAATCCGGACGTAATCCAACTTGGCATCCGCTGCATGTTGCGGTTATCATGCGCGCAGAGTCGGCCCAGGTGGTCGCGGCGGTCGCCGTCCGAAAGACCGCCCGCCCGTTCCTTCAGCCTCCGACTCCGCCACACGCTTGTGAAGCCGACTGACTTCGGGCCTGGGTCAACTGTTTCCACAAGCTGAAGTTGCGACCCGAACTGCCGGCTCTGCGTGGAGCGCAGTCCGCGGGTGTTGCACGCCTTCTGGGAGTTGATCTTGGATTTGCCCCGCCGTAATCCCAACGACGTATTCCTGCCCGACGGATCTTTCAACGCGGCGATCGCGGATCTCCGCGAACGTACCGACGCCCATGATCTCGCCATCGGCATCGTCTACGCGTTCGATCCCCGGACCCACATGTTGCCGTACTGGTACGCAGACCGACGCATGGCGCCATGCTCGGTGCGCCTGCTCGGCGATGTGCTGCACGCGGCCGGTTTCCGTAACCTCCGCATCGTTTTGCAGCAGTGGACGCCCAATTTCCGCCCCAGCCGGGCGACGATCAATGGCCGGCCGCTCGACATTCTGTTGGTTTCCGCCATGCAGGTCCACGCGGAGCCGTCCTATGCCTTGATCCGCGACGCCCATACCCTGGGCGAGCGTCGCCCCTGGATCCTGGCCGGTGGGCCCAAGGCGATTTACGAGCCCACCGATTACCTGGACCTGGGCCCCGAGCCGGGCGTGGGCGCGGACTGTGTCTCGACCGGCGAGGCGTACGTGCTTCTTGACCTGCTCCGGGCGGTGCTCACCGAGCGCGGGGCGGCCGAGGCGCCTCGGACGGCGTTCCAACGGCTGCGTGAAAGCGGGGGGCTCAAGGACATTCCCGGTCTGGTGTATCTGCCGGCCGACTTCGACCCGGATCGCCCGCGCGCAATCAGTACCGGGGTGCAGCGGCTGGTGCGCGACTTGGACGAGTTGCCCATGCCGGACGCCGGCTATCGGCTGCTCGAACCGCCACACCGCAGGCAAACACTCGCCGAACGGCCTTGGCCGGCACACAAGGTGGGCAAAAAGAGCATGATCGCCTCCGTGATCTCCACGCAAGGGTGCAAGTTCAATTGCTCGTACTGTCCGATCCCGGCCGTCAATCAACGCACCTGGCGGCACAAGAGTCCCCAGCGCCTGGCCGACGAGATCAAACACATCCATGAGACGTTCGGCATCCGGGAATTCTTCAGCACAGACGACAACTTCTTCAACCACCGGGAGACGGTTGAAGAGTTAATGACGGCGCTGGCCAGCGCGAGGACGACCGCCGGCAAGCGGCTGGGCAGGCGCATTTCGTTTTACACCGAGGCCACCCAGTTCGACGTATACAAGAACCGCGATCTCTTGCCCCTGTGCCGCAAGGGCGGGCTGCGTGCGATCTGGTTCGGCATTGAAGACATTACGGCCGAACTCATCAACAAGGGGCAGGACGCCGGCAATGCCGCTGAGGTGTTTGGCTTGCTGTGCGAACTGGGCATCCAGCCGATGGCGATGATGATGCACAGCGACGACCAGCCGCTGCGGTCACCGAAGGGTGATCTGAGCGGCGTGATCAACCAGGCGAAGTACCTCTTTGAGAAGGGGGCGGTGTCGTACCAATGCACCTACTTGGGGCCCGCGATCGGGACCCGCGAGATCGAGAACGCCGCCACTGGTGGGTCGCTCTATGAGCGTGTAGGGGGTAAGCCGATCCCGCAAGCCTATTTCGACGGTAACCACGTCGTGGCCTCGCGACACGCCCGGCCGGACAAGCGGCAGATGAACGTGGTGAAGGGCTACGCCGCCTTCTACAACCCACTGAATACGCTGCGGATTCTGCTGCGGGCTCGACGGGACAACCTGCTTGGCAAGCGGCTTCTTTTCCAGGTGATCGGGCAGATCGGGCTGGTGCTTACGGCGCCACGGCTATTCAGTTGGGCGCGGAAGATCCGGCGTGGGCCGATCGAGTGCTATGCCGGAATCATTCCGGCACGGATACCGCTGGTGGACGCGCACGGTGGCCATCAGGTCTATTGGTCGATTCAGCAGACGCCGTCTGACTATTTGCCGCAGCAGGATGGGCAGAAGCCGACCAATGCCGCGGCGTCGCCCAAGACTACGCGGACGCTGAAGCCGCCAACGGTGGCGCCTGGCCCTCAGTACGTCGATCTACTGTACCGCGGATCGCCGCTACCGGTGGGACGATGAAGCCGGGCGGGCCGCGCATCGGCGCGCAGCGGCTTGACGCCTGACGCCGCTGGGGCGGCCAGACGGCGATCTCCACCAAGCCAGATTTACGCTTCGTCGGATTTAAGCTTCGGCGAGCCCCTCACGAATGGCGAAGCGGGCGAGTTCCACCCGGTCGTGAATGTCGAGCTTCTGCATCAGGTTGGCGCAGTGGCGGTCGATGGTTTTCACGCTCAAGTGCATCGTCTGGGCGACTTCCTTCTTGCTCAGCCCCTTGGCGATGTAGCGGAGCACTTCGACTTCGCGAGCGGTAAGCGTCGAGGCCCGGGACTTGGACTCTTCCGCGAGCTTTGCGCCGCTGGAATCGACAATCAGTCGGGAGCGCACCTCGTCAGAGAAGAACGCGCCGCCGGCCGCCACTTCCCGCACCGCCGCCACGACCCGCTCGGGAGGCTCGCGTTTGGTGATGTAGCCCCGCGCCTTCACGGCGAGCGCCTGCTCAATATACCAGTCGTGGATGAACGCGCTGAGGAAGATGATCCGCACGTCGGGCGATGTGGTCGTCATCGTGCGGGCGGCGTCGAAACAAATGAGACCCGGCATATCGATATCCATCAGGACGATGTGCGGTTGAAGCTGCATGGACAGTTCGATGGCTTCGTCCGCGGTGCCGGCCGTTCCCACCACCTCGAACTCCGGTTCGCGGCGCAAGCGCTCCGCCAGAGCGCCGCGTACGAGGGCGTGGTCGTCCGCAACAAGGATGCGAATGCCGCTAGTCATGGATTAGGACTCCTTGAAGTTCCTTCTGGCTGCCAGTTTACGATTGACACAAGCGACCAGATCGGTCATCCGAAACGGTTTGTGCAGAATGTCGCACTCCGAGCCCAGCGTCGGCTCATTCTCGACGCCATCCATAGCCATGATGGCCGGGAGCGAACCCTTCTGCGCAACAACCGACTCGATACACGCCCGCCGATCCGCTTCCGGCAAATCAACATCCACAATGAGGAGCTCGATTCGGCCTTTGTGATGCTGTAACTGCTCCTGGGCCGCCTGGCAAGTGCGGGCCGTAACGGTATCGTAGCCCGCGGAACGCAGTGCGGACACCATGATCGACCTGACTTGGTCGTCACTTTCCACGATCAGAACGAGTTCACCGGCCCCACGTGGCATGGCCGTCGGGGCCGGGCGGCTGGGGGCGGTGCAGAGAGGCAGGTGGACGGTGACGGCCGTGCCTCGTCCCGGTTGAGACTCGATCTTCATGGTCCCCCCGTGATCGGTGACGATCCCCTGCGTGACGGAGAGCCCCAGGCCGGAATGGTCGTCGCGCGGCTTGGTCGTGAAAAACGGTTCAGCCGCCCGCCGCTGCACTTCGGCCTCCATGCCAGGCCCTTCATCGCGGATGCAAAGCGCGGCACGGCCCTGCCGCCCGCCGCCTTCCTGGCCTAGACTGACGAACAGTCGCCCGCCCTGGGGCATCGCGTCTCGCGCATTCATGGCCAGGTTCATGGCGATCTGCTGAATCTGGTGGGCATTGGCGGCCACCCAGACCTTGCCGTCGGCGATGACGTCGGTCGATATGGTGATGTTTGCAGGGAGGGCATGCCGTGCGAGCTTCAGGGCTTCATCGAGGACCAAGGTCAGGTCCAGCGGCTCCTTGGCCGCCGAACTCTGGCGGGTGAACGCGAGCAACGACTTGGCGACGCCCTGAGCCTGCTGGGCAGCCTGTTCCACCAGCCCGAGGGTTTGCCGCGCTTCGTGCTTGGCTGGCAGCGTGTTCTTGGCCAGCTCCGTGTAGCCGAAGATCGCTGTGAGCAGGTTGTTGAAGTCGTGGGCGATCCCGCGCGTGAGCGCTTCAATGGCTTCCATCTTCTGCGCCCGCAACAGCGACTCGCCATGAGGCATCTCCTGGGGGCCCTGGTCGAGGGCGAGCACGAATCCGCTCGCCAGACCGCCCGGCAGATTCACCCGCGCCACGATCAGTCGCATCCCCCCGGATGGGAGCCAGGTTTCGAACCGGCCCATGTCCCGGGCGGTGTGCAACGCCGACGCGAACAAATCGGCGGGGACCGCGTCAGGCCGGAACACGTCGCGCAAGTGGCGCCCGACGGCCTTGTCGACGGGCAGCTTCAATACGGCAGCGGCGGGCGCGTTGGCGTATCGAACACGCTCGTCGGCATCGATGATCAGGACCTTCTGGCCGGTTACGTCGGAGAAGAGTGCTTCCAATGCCGCCTCATGCCACGTCTGTTTGGCGGCCGACTGAACCAGCAGGCGATTCACGCTGCGCCGCAGGTCATCGGCGTCGCGCCAGGGGATCCATCCGTCGGCCGGCGACGCGGCGGCCTCAGTCAGGTTCGACGGATCGACGAGGCGTACGACCGGGAAGTCGTCGTGACGACCCGATTCAGCACGGATCTTGCGCAACTGACCGGATCCAAACCCATCGACGCACAGCACCGCCCGCCAACCATCCTGACCGACGGCGGCGCGAACATCCGCTTCCGACCGTACCTGCTCGGTCTGGATTTCCACCGGCAGGGGTTCGAGTGCGGTCGCGACCGCCTCCAGAGTCTCTGCGGTCTGCGACAGTACCAAGATTCGAGATTGTGCCCCCATGTGCCTTTGCCCGGTGCGTTGGTCAGCGGTGACAGGAACACCCGTTGCGCGCCGTTCGCGTTCGATGGCTGCGCCTCGATTGAGGTGGGTGTCTTCCCGAAATGCGACGTTTTCGTACCCCGTCCTTCAGGTGGCCCGTGCGAAGGTCTTCCGACCGGATCACATGGTGGCGGCGGACGCCCATACTTCGCCAGACCGGCAACCATCTATCATGCCAGGGAGCATAGCACATGATCCAGACGCAGGATAGCTCGATTTTCCCGTGACGGGGCAACACCGTGCCAGCGCGCTTGCACCAGGCCGCAGGACCACGAATCACGGCCCTTTCGACCCTGCGAGTGCGGTCCGGAAGGCCCCGGCAGATCAGACTATGGCTCCTGCCGTTGAAGTGTGTGGCAATTCGGGCCGTTCAGTTTAGGCGAACTGCGCGGGGGGCTGCCTATACCCCCTGCCGCGACGGCCGCCAGCACCAACACGCCGGCCAGTCCATAAAGGGCCGCTGAGAACTGGCCCGTAAGATCGAAGATCAGGCCTGCCAGCCAGGGGGCAACTGCGGCCAGACAATTCGCTGAGAACAGGGCCCCGTAGACGCGTCCCACGTGCTGCGGACCCCATTGGCGACCGACCATCGCGGCATATAGCACGAGCACGCCTCCGTAGTTGAAGCCGGCCACCGCTGCAAGGACGAGCAGGCCGGCGGCGCTCTCCAACAACCAAGCATGAACTCCCAGCAGCGCCGCCTGAAGCAGCAGGTTCACCCGAATGAGCGCGGCTGGTGAGATTCTATCGGCGGCGTACCCCCACAGGATACGTCCACCCGCGTTGGCGATCGCGAAGGCCGCTACCGCGCTGGCGCCCAGATCGGCTCGGCCAACTGCGGTGGGGCTTAGCTGGGCCAGGGTGGCGTTGACTGTGAAGCCCGCCGCCAGGCCGGCAAGCATCGCCACGTAGAGCAACTGAAACGCACGCTGGCATGCGAACTTCGTGGGGTACGGGGCCTGGAGGGACGCGAACCGCTCGCCGGGAGGGTACGTCAGCATACCTGCCGAGGGCAGGGTAATGCAGAGAAACACGGCCCCCAGAGTGAGCATGGTTCCAAACGGGCTCACGCCGTGCGGACCCATCCAGTACGCGGCCGTCCGGGCAATCAGGGCGGCGCCGCCGCCGAAACCCGCGACCGCAACTCCGGTAACCAGGCCGCGTCGATGGGGAAACCAGCGCATGCCCACACTGATGGGCGCCAGGTAGGCGCAGCCAACCCCGAGTCCACCCAGCACGCCGACGCCCAGCACGGTGAGGAGGAAGTGGTGACTGCCCAATCCCGCCACCATCCAGCCGACGCCGAAGATCAGGCCGCCGAGTAGCGCGCATGTCCGCGGCCCCCAGCGCTCGATGAGCCGCCCGGCGAAAATCGTGGTCAGCGGGAAGACAATATAGAAGACCGTGAACGGCGTTTGCAGCTCTCGCTGGCTGAGCGGCGTCGCTGTCTTCAGCACGCCGACGAACACCGACCACGCATAGGTGGCGCCCAGGCAACCCTGCATCGCGACGGATGCGCCGAGCACAGCATAGGCGCGCCCCGTAGATCGCGGCAGGTTCCTGGTTGCATCATCCCGCATGCTGAGTCGCCACTTACGCACCTCGCGCGGGGTACGATAGGTTCCCATCGGACGCCCTGCAAGCGTGCCTTCGGTGTGCGCAGGGTTTGCGGACGAGATTGTCACCGGAGGCGGGCAAAGTCGCGCAGATCAACATCGGTGTCGAACTCCGTGTCGAAGGCCGCACACGCGGGATCGGAGTAAACGCCGGCTGGTCCGGTTGTGCAGGCGGGCCAGTGGGCCCAGTCGGCCAGGTTCACCATCTGGTCGCAGGTGTAGTCACCAATGCCGAACTCGTATGCGCCCATATCCACCCGGCCGCAGAGCACCCGGGCGTGCCCGTCCAGATCGGTGATCGGCGGCGTATACGCTGGATCGCCCGTGTTGATGGCCGATGATCCCGGTGTGAGCCGCAGATCGTCCAACAGCGGATCGGTTGTGGTATTGCCGAGCCCCGTCCATCCGCCCGCAACATACGAGTAGGTGATCGTAGCTGCGCCGGCGCCGGCTTCCTCCACCTCGCCTTCCCCATCATGCAAAATGCTGCTGTAAACCTCCGCCGTCGCTTGATCGGCAAGATATACGGCCCGGCCGGCTATGGCGTCGTTGGTGTGCATGGTGCTGGTGATTATGGTGACCGCTGCGTCGTCCGTCGCGGCGAGCGCTCCGCCGCCGCTGACCCAGGGAGTGACGGGAAGCACCACATTCGCGTGAAATACGCTGCTGGCCGTTTGCACCGTGCAGGCTTCGCTTGCCAGCACCGCGGCGCCAAGAGCATCCGCGGCGCCGGGAAGCTCGCCGCAGCGATTGGTATGAAACTGGCAGCGGTCGATCGACGTCCCGCCGGCGCCGCCGAAGGCGAGCGCGCCGCCGCCATTCAGGGCTGTGTTGTCCGCGAAGGTGCATGAGAGGAACGCGCCCGCCGCTTCCCAGGCGCGGACGGCGCCGCCGAATCCGCTACAGCGATTACGCTCAAACGTGGAGCCGGCGATTTCCGCCGGCGTCGCGCCGGCGAACGAGCTGTTCAACAGGTAGAGTCCACCGCCCGACACGGCGGCAATGTTGTCGTCAATGGAGCATTCCCGCATGATCACAGTGCTCTCCGAGCAGAAGAGTCCGCCCCCGAATTCGGCGGCATTGTGGTGGATCCGGCAATCTTGCAGGGTGATCGAGGCCGCAGTCAGGAGGAGTCCGCCGCCCCGCCGATCGTTGGGAGCGTCGGTGGCATTGCCGCCGGTGATGATCAGGCTACTCAGTGTTGCTGGAGTGCTCTGCCCGGCGATCGTCACCACATGGTAGGCGTTGTCAGCGTCGTCGCCGGGGACGCCGAGGTCGCCGCTGAGCACCGTGGGGAACGCCGCAACGTCTTGCAGGTCGCCGCCGTCGCCAGCTCCGGCATAGCCGCCGCGAACGGCGACGCCACCAGGAATGGCGAAGGTGGCCTTGCGCGGATTGGTCAGCCCGGTTGAGTCAGGCCGGTAGACGCCGTCGGCGATTCGAATTTCCGTTCCGGGCGCAGCGACATGAAGCGCGGCCGAGACCGTCAAAAAGGCGTGTCGCCAGTCGGAACCGTCGTGCGGCGCCATGTCGCCGTTGGCGTCCACGTGCAGAATCCCCTGAGCGAGGCATACCGGGGCCGCGATGGCGACGACGAGGCCGGCGATCCAGCTTGGTGTGCCGCTTGAGGTTTTCATACATCCTCCGTATTGCAGGTTGGACCGGCCGACGCGAGCGCGTGGGTCCGAGACATTCGCGGCCGGCCGGTTGCTGTTCAGACGCCCGATGGGACTGAGGCTTGACCCGGCGAGTATACCGTGGGGCGACGAGCGCACACCAGAGATTTCCAAGATGTGTCAAAACAGGGCGCATGCGGCGTTGGGAAGCGGGGCGCTACCAATCGATCCACGGGCGACCCTACTGCGGGAATGCCTCAGGCGCCGTGTCCATGTAGCCTTCGCCCTCGAGCGATTCGAGGAAAAAGACCAGCAGGTCGATTTCCTCGTCGGTGAGCTTGAGGGGGAAGATCCGGCCGGTCTGATGTGGGTTGGGAATTCCGCCCTGATTGTAGAATTCGATGACCTCACGCAGGGTCTTGTGCGACCCGTCGTGCATGTACGGCGGGTGCTTGGTGACTTCGCGGAGCGTGGGCGTTTTGAAGGCGCCCTTGTCGTAGAGTTTGCCCGAGACCTTGTAACGGCCGATGTCGTCGAAGGTCTTGGTTTTGGGGTCGTAGCCGACGCCGAGGTTCCAGAAGTCGCTGTCGGTGAAGTTCTGGCCGAGGTGGCAGCGGCTGCACGCGGCCTTGCCAAAAAACAGGTCGTGGGCCTTCTCCAGCTTGCGGGTCTCAGGAGTGTCCTCAAAATCGTCTTCAAAGCGTTCTGCCTGCCAGCGGTCGTAGAAGCTGTTGCCGCTCATCAGCGTGCGTTCATAGTCGGCGATGGCGTGGGCGACCCGTTCCTTGGTGATCCGCGGCGAGCCGAAGGCCTCCTTGAAATAGGGGGCGTAACCTTCAATGCGGCGGAGCGTGCGGATCATGCCCCGGTGCGTGTTGCCCATCTCGACCTCGTTGACCACCGGGCCCAGCGCCTGGTCTTCGAGGGAATCCGCCCGCCCGTCCCAGAAGAAATGGGGGTACAGCGTCCAGGCGAGATTGATGATAGGGGGCGCTTTGCGCGTGCCTCTGAGCCCGTGAATGCCGGTGGAGACGGGCTTTCGCTCGGAGAACGCGCACTCCGGTTGATGGCACGATGCACATGAGATGGTCCCATCGGCCGACAACCGCGTATCGTAGAACAGCCAGCGCCCCAGTCGCACGCGCTCCGGCGTTGGGGGCTCGTCCAAATCTGCGAAGCTCGCTTCGATCCCCAGCGGCGGCTCGGGGAGGGGGCGGACGGGATTTACCTTTTCCCAGGGAGGCGGCGCCGCTTCGCTCTTGCGTCCGGACTCCTGGGCGCGCTTGGCGGCCACGCAGCCCACGCCGATCACCGCGGCGATCAGGACCGTCAGCCAGTTGCGATGGTTTTTGATCTGCATCCCGCTCGGGCGCATGCCCGCCTCGGACCATGAAACCTGTTCGGCGTCGATCAGCAGAGATGACCACCATCCCCGGCGTAGCGCGATTGTAGAAGCGAACGTAACTGATGCCAAACCAACATAGTGGTACGGAAGCGCTGGCGGTGGTGCGGCAAAATGTCGCAATCGCGCCCTGGGGCCCCGCTACACGGCTGGCGCCGTTGAAGCGGCGAAGTCTGCACGCTCCCTTGCGGTGTGATCCCGAACCGGCGCCGGCTCGTGGCGCCACCTCGGACACATCACCAGCAGGTAGGCCGACGGCGCGAAGTACAACGCCAGCAGCGTCGCGCCGACCACGCCGCCCGCGATTGCGACTGCCAGCGGCGGCCAGAATTCGCCACCCGCGACCAGCAGCGGAATGAAGCCCGCCACCGTCGTCAACGTGGTCGAGACGACGTGGCGACTCGTCCGCATGACCACGGTCCGCACCGCTACAGGATCGCCGGCCCGCGCGTCGGGGTTCTCGCGGATCGCGGCCAGCACCACGATCGCGTCGTTGATCGCCACCCCGATCAGGCCCATCGTCCCGATGATGGCCATGAAGCCGAAGGGAAAGCCGAAAAGCGCCAACGCTGCGATCCCCAGACCGGCCGCCTGCGCCGCCACCGCCGCCAGGATCCCCGCCACCCTAAACGACCCGAAGGCCAGCACCAGCGTCGCCCCCATCATCGTGGCGAGTACCGCTACCGACGCGAGCAGGTTGCCCACCGCCCGGTCCCGCTCCGCCTGCTCGCCCCCGAACTCGAAGCGGTAACCCGGCGGCGGGGCAATCTGCTTGTCCGCCAGTCTCGCCGTCAGGTCGGCGAGAACCTTGGATGCCAGCACGCCCGCGCGGACGTGCCCGAACACCGTGTTGACCCGCGTGCCGTTGCGACGCGCGATGCTTGCCCGCTCCGGGGCCAGCCGCAGCTCGCCGATCGCGTTCAACGGGACCTGGCGCAGCCCGTCCGCGCCGGCCGACCGGCTCTGCAGGTCGATCGTCGCGAGGTGATCGACCGCACCGCGCTCATCGGCCGCGATCCGCGCCCGCAGCGGTAATTCCTCCGTCTCCTCCAGCAGCGACCCGCCGACCGCGCCGGACAGATTCGCCCGTAACTGCTCGGCCACTCCGACGTTGTCGAGCCCGGCCATGCGTGCCTCGGTCTCGTCCACCTCGACCCAGAGCTTGGGTGTGCCGTCGTCGAGCGTCGCCCGTGTGTGGATCACGTCGGGAATGGTGGACAGCTCGGCGCGCAGGTCCGCGCCCAGGCGATGCAGCGTATCAAGATCGGGACCGTAGATCCGCAGGGCCACCGGCGCCTCGTACGGCGGCCCCTGCTCGAGCTGGCGGGCGAAGGAAAACGCCTGGGGAAAAGAATTATCGAGCTGCCGCTGCAATTCCCGGACCACGTCCGTGTCGTCCTCCGGGCTGTCGAGCTGCACCAGACCCTGGGCGTAATACGCCGAACCGTCCTCGCCGCCCATCATGTTGTAGTAGAATTTGGGCACGCTCGTCCCCGCCACCCAGTGCACGTTCTCTACCCGCGGATGGGCCAGCAGCAGGTCACGGGCGGCGTACACCGTCCGCATGGTCTGCTCCACAGAGGTGTGCGCCGGCAGCCGCATCTGCACCTCGAGCTGATCCCGATCGGCCGGGGGAAAGAACTGCTCGCGCAAGTTTCCGAACTGCCAGAACCCGATCGCGGGCATGAACGCCGCGATGGCGATGCCCCAGGCCGGCCGGCGGTAAATCGCGTCCAGCGACCACCGGTATCCGCGGGTCAGCCATTCGGCGGAGATTCCCCGCGCGAGCAGGCCGTCACCCGCGTCGCCGTCGAAGCAGCTCAGCAGCCCGGTGAGCGCCGGCACCACCGTCATCGCCAGGATAAACGAACTCACGATCGCCATGATCACGCTGAGCCCGATGGCTCCCACGAATTCCCCGGCCCCGCCCGGCATCAGCACCAGCGGCAAGAACGAGAGCATGGTGGTGAACGTCGACGCGGCCAGCGGGACGGCCAGGTGCCGCACGCTGTCATCCACGGCGGCCAGCGGCGTCAATCCCCGACGCAGCCGCTGCCGCACCTCGTCCACGATCACGATCGCATTGTCGATCAGCAAGCCCAGCGCAATGATCAGGCCCGTCACCGACATCTGGTGCAACGGCACGCCCAGGGCCCGCATGCCCGTCAGCACCATCAGGCTGGCCAGCGGCAGGGCGGCGCCCACGAGGATGGCCGAACGCCAACCCATCATGAAGAAGATCACCGCGATCACCAGGCCCATCGCGACCAGCAGGTTCGTTTGCAGATCGCCCAAGCGGGCCTCGACGTATTCGCTTTGGTCGAAGACCATTACCAGGCCCAGCCCCTGCGGGAGGCGCTGCTCGAACGCCGCGAGCCGCGCCCGGGCCTGTTCCGCCCATCTATCGATCCGCTGGCCGGTCTCCATGCGCGCCGACACCGTGACCGCGGGCTTGCCGTCGATCAGGGCCAGCTCCGACGGTGGGGCGGCAATGGTCTTCTCCACCGTGGCGATGTGGCCGAGCCGCACCGCCTGCCCGTCGTCGCCCACCCGCAACGGAATCTCCCGCACGCGGTCGAGCGATTCGACCTCGCCGGCCACCTCGATCAGCAGGTTGCTTTGCGCACTCTGGACCGCACCGGCCGGCACCTTCGCGTCCGCCCGCCGCATCGCCTGGGCGACGTCGGCCATGGTCAGGTTGAGCGAGGCAAGCCGGGCGGCGCTGACCTCGACCCGCACCTCCTCGTCCGGCTCGCCGAACAGCTCCACCTCCGACGTGCCCGGCACCGCGCGAAACTCGTCCTCCAGCGACTCCGCGAGCCGGTGGAGAATGTTGTAGCCCACCGGGTCATCCAGCTCCCAGGTGACCGCGGCGATGATGGAAAATGCCGTGATCTCCAGTTCGTCGAACTCGGGGTCGGTGGCGCCGTCCGGCAGGTCGGCCCGCGCGTCCGACACCTTGTCGCGCACCCGTGACCACACGCCCGACAGCTCGTCCCGCGGCACCTCGTCCAGCAACTCGATGTTGACCACCGACACGCCGTCGCGGGAAACCGAGATGATGTCCCGGATCTCCTCGATCTCGCGCAGCCGATCCTCGAGCGGTTCCGTGACCAGCGCCTCGACCCGCGCGGCGCTCGCGCCCGGGAAGAACGTGAACACCCGCCCGGCCCGCTGGGCCAGCGTGGGGTCCTCGGCCCGGGGCAGCACCCCGTACGACGACACGCCCGCCACCACGATGAGCAGGATCGCCAGCGTCAGCAGGCGTCGATTGCGAAAAAACAAGGTGGACACGTCAGCGCTCCTCTGCCGCGGTTCCGCGGTGCGGATCCGTCGGCGTCAGCGCATGCTGCGTATCCGCGACGCGCACCGTTTGCCCCGGCACGATCCGATGCACGCCGTCGGCCACGACCCGTTCGCCCGCCGCCAGCACGCCGCGCACGTAGACCCGCTCGGCCCGGGTATAGAGAATTTCCACGTCGCGCCGCTCGACTCGCAAGATGCCGGCGGCGTTACTCGGCATCAACGCGTACACCGCCCACAACCCTCGCGTGCCCTTGGCCAAAGCGCCGACCGGAAGCCAGTACCCCGCCGCATCAATTCGCTCCGGTAGGTTCAGCCGGACGATCCGCCCGGGCGCCAACGCCGAAGCGGACGCGTCGACCAGCGTCAGAACTGCGGTCACCGTGCGCGTCTGCGCGTCGAGCCGCGGCAGCAGGGCGGTCAACTCAGCCGCGAATTCCTGCCCGCCCACTGCAACGGTGTGGGGTTTACCGACCGCGAGCGTGTCGGCCACGTCGGCGGGTACGCCCACGCGTGCCTCCAGCACCCCGGCCTCGATGATCTCCACGATCGGCGCGCCGGACGACACCACCGCACCCTCGTCCACGTGCCGGCGGGCTACGGCCCCGGCATACGGCGCCCGCAGAATGCTCTTCTCCAGTTCTATCTCAATACGCTCAAACGCCGCGCTCAACTGCTCGACCCGCGCTCGCTGCGCTTCGATCTGCTCCGCCCGTGTGCCGGCCTCGAGCTCGCTGAGTTGCTCCTGGGCCACATGGAGTCGAGCCACCGCCATGTCGTGCCGGCTCACCGCGTCCTCGAGTTCCTTCTGCGAGGCTTGGTCTTTGGCGTGCAGCTCTTCGAAACGGGCACGTTCCCGTCGCCAGAAAGTCTCATCCGCCCGGCGCTCCGCGACCTGGGCAGCGGCCGCGGCGATCGTTTGCTTGCGGGGGCCGGCTTCCATCTCGGCGAGCACCGCTATTGCGGCCGACAGTTGTGCGACGGATTCCCGCCGCTGGGCCTGTAGCGTAGCTGTGTCGAGCCGCGCGAGCGCGTCGCCGGCTTCGACCTGATCGCCGTCGTCCACCGCCACCGACCCGACCAGCCCGCTGCGCTCGAAGCTGAGAGCACTGCTGCGCCGCGGCACGATCAGTCCGGTGTAGGTGTTACGGATCTCGACCGCGTTTTGTTGCCGCAGCGTCAGCGCCGCCACCGGCAAGACCCGCGCGGTCACCGCGGGTTCCTTCTCACCATCCCCGCTGAAGGCGAACAGGTGGGGCAGCCCGATAACCCCGCCGGCCAGCAGTACGAGCACCACGACGGCCACGGCGGTACGCCGCGCCGGAATATGGCGCTTCGTCAGAATCCGGCCAAAAAAAGAGAGCCGACTTTCCGACCCGCGCGTGTCCTCATGCGTCACAGACCTGTCGCCACTCATCTTTGAACACCTCCGTGCGACCGCGTTCGATCGCCGCCCGATAGTCCCACTCGTTCGACAGCGGCCGCCAGCCGTACGCGTCCAGCAGCTTCTGAAAGCTGTGCTGCAGCAACTGTTCGGGGTCCAGGCCTTCCATCTTCCGGTCGGCAGCCCCCAGCGCAATGATTGTTCGTCCACCCCACGCCATCGACCACAGCCCGAACATGATCTGCATGGTCAGGACCTGCGGATCACCGTTCACCGGCACCTCGCCGTGCTTCATCGCATCCTGGATGATCGTCAGCGCCGCGACCAGGCAGCCGTTCTCCGTTTCGACCAGTACTTCCAGCCGTTCCGGCGAACACCGCTCCATGATCGAATCCACCCGGCAGATCTGCTCCATCCGGGCATGCTCGGGGTAGAGCTTGTTGAAGATCTCATCGGCCACGCCCACCGACGTCATCCGCGCCCGCCCGTGACCCTCGACTTGGGCGGCCCGCTGAAACAACTCGGCCCGGACCGTCATCGTCTGGATGGTCAGCGCCGCCACCAGATCCTCCTTGCAGGAGAAGTGCTGGTAGATCGTGCCCTTGGAATACTCGCACTGCTCGGCGATGCGGTCCATGTTGAGCCCAACGTAGCCCCGCTCGATGAGCATGCGCCGGGCCACGTCCAGGATCAACTGCTCCCGCTGGAGGATCTCGCGTTGTTTCCGCGTCAGCGTGGTCATCGTTCCACTCAGATTATTGACGATGTGTCAGAAAATGGCAAGTCGTCAAAAATCGCCCTCAGTACTCCGGAACCCGCTCCGCGAACATTCGCACGTAGCTCTCGTACCGGTCGGGGTCGATTTTTCCGGACTCTACGGCCGATTTGACCGCGCAGCCGGTCTCGTGGATGTGGGTGCAGTCCGGGAACTTACAGTTGGGGATGTGTGGCGCGAACTCGACGAAGTGCATCTCAATCTCGGGCAGAGGCACCAACGACACGTCGAACGACCGCACGCCGGGGGTGTCGACGACGTACCCGCCGCCTGCCAGCTTGATCAACTCGGCTGTCGTGGTGGTGTGCCGGCCCTTGAGCGTTTCCACGCTGACCTCGCCCACGCGGAGGTTCAGCCGGGGATCGACCCGGTTGAGCAGCGAACTCTTGCCGACGCCGCTCTGGCCTGCGACGGCCGAGCACTTGCCGGTGAGGACCGCGCGCAGCTCGTCGATGCTCTGCGGGGACAAAACGCTGCTCGCGAGCGTTCGGTAGCCCAGACTGCGGTAGACCTCGAGGCAGGCCTTGGCCTCACCGCGTTGATCGAGGTCGACCTTGTTGATGCAGACGACTGGCGTGATGCCGCCGTGGTGGGCGGCGACAATATACCGGTCGATGAGATGGGCCTTCAGCGGCGGGGCGCCGACGGAGGCGACGATGATAACCTGATCGACGTTGGCTGCCACGGCATGCTTGCGGCGCCCGGCCAGCCGGGTGAGCACCCCGTGCCGCGGCTCGACGGCCTCGATCACGCCTTCGTTGAGTACACCCTGTTCGCCGGCTTCGATGGTGAAACGAACACGGTCGCCCACGGTCACCGGGTTACGCTCTTCGATCCGCCGGGTGCGGAGGACGCGGCGGACGGTGCACGGCCAGACCCGTTGGCCGTCGTCGACCTCGGCGATGAGCCCCCGCATGGCCACGACGACTCCGTGGGGCAGGTGGGCGAGGCGTTGGGCATCATCTTCCTCGATGATGGTGCGGTTGCGGGAGAGGTCACCCTTGGCCACCACGCTCTCGGACAGAGGCGCCGTGTCGGCGTCAGTCGTTTCCTCGCCATGCAGGTGGGTCCAGTCTTTGTCGCGTGCGGGGCGGCTGCGATTGCGGCGAAACGCCACGCGCACCTTTTTGCCGGACTTATGGCTCTTGCTCCGCTTTTTCTTGGCCATGCGTTGGATTGTCCTGTGGGGACGGCGCTGGTGTCAAGATGCGCGCGGATCGCGACGCCCTGGATTGCGAGTCGCAGCGCGTATCCCTATAGTCGCGAACGAATGTGGACGGCGCGCCGAACAGGCGGACCGGGCGACGATGGATGTGACGGAGCGAGCCATGGCGGAGAGTTTTGGTGACCGATTGGCCGCGGCGATTGCCCGAAAGGGCACGCCGGCGTGTGTGGGGATCGATCCCGTCTTCGAGCATCTGCCGCCCCGATTGCAGACCCGGTTTGCCCATGACCAGGCGGCCGGCTTGCGGCTGTATTGTCGCCGCGTGCTGGACGTGGTGGCCGAGCATGTCGCGGTGGTGAAGATCAACATCGCGTTCTTCGAGGTCTATCGTGGCGTGGGGGTGGATGTTTACTTCGACATCGTGGACGCCGCCCACCGCGCCGGACTGCTGGTGATCGGCGACGTGAAACGCGGCGATATAGGCCACACGAGTACGGCGTATGCCCGGGCCCATCTGGCGGACGGCAAATCGCCGAGTCCGGATGCGATCACCCTGAACGGCTACTTCGGCGTGGATGGCGTCAAGCCCTTTCTCGACGTAGCCCGCGCGGAGTCCAAGGGGATCTTCGTGCTGGTCCACACGAGCAACGCCTCGGCGGACCAATTGCAACACGTCGGACTCAGCGATGGTGGCGACGTGGCCGAGCACATGGCCGCCCTGGTCAACGAATGGGCCCACACGGATGGCATGATGGGGGACGCGGGGCTGAGCGCCGTCGGGGCAGTGGTTGCTCCGGGTGATGTCGAGCGCGCCCGCCGTCTGCGAACCCTGATGCCCGAATTGGTGTTCCTGGTGCCCGGTTTCGGAGCGCAAGGCCGCTCCGTGGAGCAGGTCGCGGCGTGTTTCAAGGCGGACGGCAGCGGCGCGATCGTGAACTCTTCGCGCGGCATCACCTTTGCCTACGAGCGGGCGGAATATGCGCCGTCACAGGATGATGATTGGGACGACGCGATCGGTCGGGCGTGCGCCGATTTCGTCACCGCCCTGAAACAGGTACACGCGTAGCCAGATTGCCGTGGGCGTTGCCGTCAGCGCCCCAAGTTCCCGCATGGGATGAAACCTGTGCAGATCGAGGGGAGCTTTCGATTCCCGGGCTGGAGATCGGGGCGACCGGGATATAATCCAGTGAGGCGCTGGCCAACGGTTCGTCGCGCCACACCCTTGGCGGGACCAGCGGGACGGCGCCGAGGATCAGGTATCAACACGAGGGTGAGCAACCATGGATTGGGAAGCACTGCGCAAGGAATTCCCCATCACGCGGAACTACAACTTCCAGAATCACGCCGCGGTGGCGCCAATGTGTCAGCGGGCGGTTTCGGCGGCGCAGAACTTCCTCGAGCGCAATCAGCAGCAGGCCTACCTGGATACCGGCTTCTACCGGGAAGCGGAGCGGGTTCGGCAGGCGGCCGCCCGGTTTATCCACGCCAATCCGGACGAAATCTGTTTCATCAAGAACACCTCCGAGGGGCTGAGCTTCGTCGCCAACGGGTTGACCTGGCAAAGCGGGGACAACGTGGTGACGACGAACGTCGAGTTCCCGGCCAACGTGTATCCCTGGCAGGCGCTGCGCGCCCGCGGGGTCGAGGTACAGATGGTGTTCGAGGAGAACGGGCGCATATCGCTCGACGCCCTGCTGGCCGCGATCAACAGCCGGACGCGCGTGGTCGCCATCTCGAGCGTGCAATATGCCAGTGGGTTCCGCACCGACCTGGCTGCGCTGGGCGAATACTGCCAGGCCAAGGGGGTCCTGTTGTGTGTGGACGGGATCCAGTCGCTGGGGGCGCTGCCGATCGACGTGAAGGCGATGGGCATCGACTTTCTCTCCGCCGACGGACACAAGTGGCTGTGCGGTCCGGAGGGTCTGGGTATCTTCTATGTCCGCAAGGAGGTGCAGGGGTATCTCAAGCCGACCTGCATCGGTTGGCTGTCGATGAAGGATGCGCTCGATTTTGACCACTACCGCTTCGAATTCCAGGATTCGGCGAAGCGCTACGACAGCGGCGCATACAACCTCGTGGGCATCCATGCCCTGGGAGGGGCGCTCGACCTGCTTAGCGAGATCGGCAGCGAGCCCATTGCGTCGCGTTTGTTGCGGTTGACCGATCGATTGGTCGAGGGGGTAAAGGCCAAAGGATACCACGTGGTGAGTTCGAGGGCCCCGGGCGAGGCGAGCGGCATCGTGGCGTTCACCAGCGACCTGCACGATCACGCCAAGATTCAGCAGCATCTCCAGGCGGAGCACCGCATTGTGGTTGCCGTGCGCTCCAAGCGATTACGGGTCAGCCCGCACGTCTACAACACGGAGCGCGAGATCGACCAGCTCGTGGAGGCGCTGCCGGCGCACTGAGGCCCGACTGGTATCCGCTGCGAATCCCGACGGGAAGAAACATGATGGCTGTTCCGCGGGGTCAGGCGCGTTTGCGCCCGCGGATGTAGACGTAGCTCGGGAATCGCCGCGGCCAATAGCGTGGTGTGTAGCGCAGATAATCGACCTCGAAGAGTGACCGCATTGCAGCCAGCACCTGCCGCTCGGTGCAGATGTGCTGTTCGCTGATCTTCCAGCCGAGGGCGTAAAACGCGAGAGTCATCAGGATGTGCACGCCGGGCACACCGACCACGTATGCCCCGCCGGGTTTGAGCACCCGGTGTATTTCGGCGAAGGCCTGCGCCTGTTTGGATGGGGCAATGTGCTCGTGAATGCTGATCGCCAGGGCTGCGTCCATCGAGGCGTCGGCGTAGGGCAACTGCAACACATTGCCCTGGCGGAGGTCCAGATCAAGTCCCCGCCCTGCAAACGCCTGCAAGACCTCGCCGGGGCGATTGTGCAGGTCCACCCCGTGAATGGTACGGAACCTGGACGCGAGGTTGAGAAATGATGTGCCGCTGCCGTAACCGACCTCCAGCACGTGCTCGCCGGTCGGCAACAGGTCAATACTGTGCGTGATCCGCTCCCGATAGGCCCGGCCGATCAGCGGGTGCCGGTAGTAGTGCGGCGGCACATTGTGCAGCGTCTGAATGTAGGCTTCCTGGGGCAGCAGTTGCAGCTCCATCATTTACTCCGGTAGGGGGGCCAGGATCCATGGGCCGTCGGTGGGAATATCGGACGTACGGGCAGGCGACTTGAACTGCCCGCTCTGACTGTGGCGCCCCGGCCAGGATGTCCGGCGGCGGGGTCAAGCCGAGAATATAACCGGCAAGTTCCGGCCCGACAGCATGCACCACCGGATCGTGGGCCGCGTGTTCACTCGGAATGATCCCCCTGCGGCCCTTTCGGGCGATCCACCCAACTACCGGCGCAGGCTGACCTGGATTTCGAAACGGCCGATGGTGATGCGGTCGCGGTGGGTGAGGATCGCCGTGCGGACCTGATCGCCATTGACGAAGGTGCCCGTGTCGCTGTGCAGGTCGGTGATTTCCCAGAGGGCGCCGTTCGACTCCACCCGGGCGTGATGCAAAGCGACCGGCTTGCCGGGCAACTGCCAGAGGGCGGTGTCGCACGAGCCGATGAGAATGGCGCACGGTGCGAGGGCGTTGAAGACAGGCTCGGGAATGCTCGGGCCCTGACGGACGATCAGGGAGAGCGGCGGGGCGACGGCCGCGTGGACCGAGCGTTGAGCGTCAAGGGCGCTGACCCGCAGGCGATAGCCGGCGAGGTCGATGATGTCGCCGTCGTCGATGAGGGTCTTGTCGACGCGATGGTCGTTGACCAGCACGAGCCGGCCGTCAGCAGCCTGGAGGTGCCACGCCTCATCTCGAAATTCCAGAACGGCCTGGCGCGGAGCCATACGCTGGCCTGGCAGGGCGAAGGTGCAGCGGGAGTCCGAGCCGATGGAGAACTCCTGATCGGGCAGCAGTTCCAGGCGCGCGCCCACCTGGTCGCCGCCGCCGATGACGGTGAGGGCGTACTCGGGCGGGCGGGCGGCGAGTCGTTCGCGAAGAATGGCGTCGCGGTCGATGCCCAGGTGGGCGGCGAGTTCCGCGTCGTAGGCGAGCTTTTGGTCCGGATCGGTGAGCACCACCCGAGCGGTGGCGATGTGGGTCATCACGTCCTGGATCGCCTCGCGCAGCGTTCGGTCGGAATGCTCCTCGAACGGCTTGACCCGGCGGAACTGTCGACGGACGGCGTGCTCGATCCGTTCCTTGTGCGGGCAGAAGAGTTCGATTTCGAGCAGGTCGTAATGGTGGGGCGGGCGGTCGCCCGGCGGCAGGCCGAGAAACTCGGTGTAGGCGTCGAGTCCGCCGGCATTCGGCGGCGTCGGTTCGGCTGGGGGGTTACTGGACATCGATCTCCGCCACGATATCGGCCAGCTTATCGACCACCGCGCGGTCGTAGCCGCTGTCGCGCTGCAAGGCGACCTCGGTGCTGGCCCCGCTGGTCAGTTCGACGGCGCGGACATGAATCCGGCCACTTTGATCGTATTTGAAGGTCACCTCCACCGGGGCGCCCTTGGGCAGGCCCTTGGGCAGCAGCTTGATGAGGCATTCGCCGATCTGGGTGCAACCGCGCGGATCGCGTGTGTCGCCCTCGGTAATGCGCAGTCGGACCTGCCGCTGATTGGCGGCCTCGGTGCCGAAGAGCTTGACCCGGGCGGTCGGCAGTGGCGTGTTCTTGGGGATGATCATGGCGTTGACCGTGCGCCCCTCCCGGGAGGAACGCACGATGACGCCCAGGCCGTGCGAGTTGACGTTGGTCATCTTGACAGCCTGTGCCGCGCCGGCGACGACCGGACTGGACAGCGGTCCGGTGATAGGCTCGCTGATGGGGATGTCGTCGTTTTCCTCATCGACGGGCAGCGAGATGGGAATGTCGCTGTCGCCGGGTTCGCCGGGGGCTTCGTCGTCGAGGTCGAGGAAGGAGAACTGGGGCACGGGTTTACTGGGTTCCCGACGAGCAGCCTCGGCGCGGTCGAAGGCGATGATGGCGGCATGAATCGCGGCGCCGTGAGCGACGATCTGCTGGGGCGCAATCGACATATTGGGCTCTTTGCCGCTGATGCGCTCGAGCATGCGGCGGCACTGCGGCATGCGGCTGGAACCGCCCACCAGGAGAATGTTGTCGACCTTATCCCACCCGAGCAGGGCGTCTTCCAGCAGCATCTCGGTGGAAAGCTGCGTGCGGGCGACAAGGTCGGCGGTAAGTTGCTCGAACTTGTTGCGGCTCACCGGGAGTTGCAACTGGCGGCCGAGGTGCTCCCCGGCGACGACCGCTTGTTCACGCTGGGAGAGGTCGATTTTGGCCACTTCACAAGCCGCAAGGATGCGCTGCAACGACTCGCCCGTGTCGCGCGGATCGATCCCGTGGCGGCGCTGGAATTCGTCGCAGTAATAGTCGAGCAGGCGGCGGTCGAAGTCGATGCCGCCGAGGCGGACCTCGCCGCCGGTGGCGACCACCTCGAAATCGTTGTTGTCGATGCGAATGACGGTGACGTCAAAGGTGCCGCCGCCAAGGTCGTAGATCAGGGTCGTGGCCGGCGCTCGGGTCGCTATGCGGGCTATGTCAAGCTGGGCCTGGTCGCCGCCCCGGAGAATGTACTCGCGAAAGGCATTGGCCAATGCGGCCGCAGTGGGTTCGTTGAGCACGTCGAGCACGTACAGACCGGCGATGCGCCCCGCGTCCTGGGTGGCTTTGCGGCGCGCGTCTCCAAAATACGCCGGCACGGTGATCACCGCGCCGGTGATGTCCTCCACCACCTTGCAGGTGTCGCGGGCGAGCTTCTTGAGTACCAGCGCCGACAACGCTTGAGGGGAAAACTCCTTGCCGCAAACGGTCTCATGGTAAAGTTTTTCGCCCATGTCCCGCTTGAAGTTGACGGCCACATGGTCGGGCCGCTGCCGCCGGGCGTTGAGTGCGGCCTGGCCTACGATCACCGAGCGATCGGGTTTGACCCACACTGCTGAGGGGGTGACGTCTTTGCCTTGGGAATTGAAGACGGTGCACGGCTCGCCGGAGTCGTCGAGATAGGCGACGGTGGAAAACGTGGTGCCCAGGTCGATGCCGACGGCTCGGGCGGCGATTTTCCCCATGGCGGTGCGTCTCCTCTCGGGTCGCAAAAACCGGGTCACCGGGCGGAGGCCCGTGATGACTGAAGTGTAGACCATGCTCGGAAGGTCAGCAACCGCAGGGAAACGTTACACCTGCACCAAAAGGCGAGCGACGCCCCCGGGACTGCCCGGACGCGCAGCGGACGCGGCGTTCGCACAGACGTTACGGGCGATGCCACTCGCAGCAGGCGGCGCATCGTGGTTCCGCGGCCAGATCCAACGCCAGGTGGTGCGCCCGCAGGGCGCCGGCTCGCGATCCCGTCCAGACCTCGGTCAGTGTCGCGTCGCCCAGGTGTCCGAGCGCGATCTCTCCGCAATAATCCTGATCGCACGCGGAGACGGCGCCGTTGGCCAACACCACGCAGCGCTGGAACAACCTTCGGCAGGGAATCCGGGTGGGGGGCTGCATATCCACCACCGTAAGATCGTCAAGCCGGCGGCCGTAATGGGAGAATCCGGTAATCGCCGCGCAGCCCCGTGCCCGGAGCCATCCGTCAAAAAACGCATCCATCTCCTCGACGTTGAGCGTGGATTTGCACAGGTGCGGGACAATGATGGGGGCGGCTTGGGCGGCCGACACGCGGGCCTGCTCGAGTTGGGCGATGGCATCGCACACCCGGCCGAGGTCCCCGCCGCCCTGAACCCGCTGATAGGTCTCATCGCGCCAAGCGTCCACGTGAACGGCGACCAGGTCCACGCGATGGCGGATGAGCGCTTCGATGACAGGCGCGGTGAGTCGGGCGCCCGTCGTGGCGACCGCCACACCGTAAACCCGGTTGTTTCGCAGAATCGCAAGGATCCGGTCAAACTCGGGATGCAGCACCGGGTCGCCGCAGCCTCCAAGCACGACAAGGGCATCGTCATCTTCCGCCAGTTCCCGGCTGATCGATTCGACCAGGGCGGGATCCATCGGTCCGCGACTCGGCACGCGGTCGCCGCGTGGGCGCAATACCGTGTCCGGCAGGGGATCGTCCGTGGTGAGTTCGATCTCGACCTCGCGGGGGCGGGGCGGCAGGTCGGCGCCCTCGCGGGCGAGCAGCCACCGGCCGACGGCTTCGGCGTCGATATCGGCGCCATCGGCAACGATCTGATTCATGGCCCGCCACGAGCGATCGGTATCGCCCGTCAGGCGTCCCGCCGGGTAACGCACACTCTGGGGTACCGGGAAATTGCAGGAGCGAAAAACCAGGTCGATGCTGGGATCGTCCGGTTTGTAGGCAAGCGCCCACCCGGGCGGTACCCGTTTTTCCGCGAGTTGGCGACACAGACCGGCCTGGAAAATCACCGGCGTCAGGCCGGGCGGCGACTGGGCGAAGGTGAGCTTGGATTCGCCCGCGTGCGCGCGGGCGTGCGCGATCATGGCATCGACCAACGCCGGATCAAGAAGGGCGGCGCCGGGCGCGGCAACCAGGAGGGCCTCCACCGGATACCGGTCGAGAATCGCTGCGTTGAGATCGATGTTGACGCACTCGTCGAGAAAGGTTGATCCGCCCAGGCCGCCGCGCCAGGCGTCGAGCGACCACTTGCGGGCGACTTGGACGAGGCCGCGATAGGGGGGTGGTTCTGCATCACGGCCGATTACGTCCGCCGGCGTCCCATCAAGCAACTCGACGACGCGCTCTCGTTGCGACTCGGGACAGGCAACCACAATGCCCTGGAGGCTGGCGCAGCGGCTCAGTCGATCGACGGTCCGTCGCAGCAACGGGGCGCCGGCGAGCGCGTCCGCCAGGCGGCTACGCGTACCCAGCGGCGTATTCTCCAGGTCGGCATCGAGGACGGCCAAGGCTTTCATCCAGCGCCTCCTTTGCCGGCGACGGACTCAGCAGCGATCGCCTTTTCGACGCGGTCCAGCGCCTCAGTGAGGATGCTGCGCACGTCGTCGGCGGCGTCGTGAACGCTGATGACGAATTCAAGGTCGCGTTTGAGTTGCTGCTTGGCGAGTTCGACGCCCTCGGCGCGTGCGGCGCCCATACGGCGGTCGGCGCTGAAGCGGCGCAGTTGGGAAAGCTGAGAGGTGGCGTTAATCACCTGGTAAGCGTGCTGGGCTTGGTTGACTTGGGCTCGCAGCTCGTCCACACGCACGAGCAGGCGGTTGAACCGGTCAGGATCGTGGGTAAGGTCCTGGAGCTTCTCCAGCACCCCGCGCATCTCAGCGCAGAGCTTCTGCATGTGATCCACCTCGGCGATGCGCTGTCGCAACTGTTGGCCCACTGCGGGCAGGATCTCCGGGCGATACCAGCGCGTTTCCTCGCGGTAGGCGAAGCTCTCCGGCGGGAGAGGGCGGGTGCAAAACCGGGCCAGCACGTCGGTTAGCGGTATCGGCTCCGCGCCGCGGATGCGGGCGCCGCCTTCGGTGGCGTTGATGATCCGGGCGTCGGTCTGGGAGAAATCGCGCTCGAACTGCTCGAGGTACGTGAACAGTAGATCGTCGGTGTAGATTTTGCGACCAGCGTTGTCCGTAGTTTTACGGAGCATCTGACCCATGCGCACGGTCCGTTCCCACTCCTTGGTTTCCATGGGGTTGAAGCGGTTGATCTCGCTGCGCCAGGTGCGGTGAATTTCCATGCCGGGGCTGTAATAAACGTACCCGGTGTAGGCGAGGTCCTGACCGACGAAGATAATCGGGTCGCAACCCATGTAGCGGGCGAGGTAGAAGGCCAGGTGTGCGACGGTGGCGCCCGGCGGCAAGGCTGCGCGGGGGGCCAGATCGTCGCCGATCAACAGCCGGGCGAAGCTGTTGTCCAGCAGGGAGATCGGTCCGGGATAGCTGTCCAGCACGTGCCAGGTGGCTTTGGGCTCCGCGACGAGATGGACGTTTTCGAGGCCGACCGCCCCTTCGAAGTACTGCCGGCTGACCTCGTGATAGTCGAGACTGGTGACGAAGTCGGGGGTGATGCCCCGCTCCAGCAGCATCTTGAGCGTCGTCTGCACGGCGCAGATGATTGCCCGGCCTTTGGCTTCGGCGAGCTGGGCGAGGTTGCGCTTCAGCGATGGACCGGCCGACACCACGATCGCGGGAACGCCGCGAAAACGGTTTTCCAGGATGCCAACCGACGTGGTGGCCGCATACTTGCCGATGTTGTTCGCGATATTATGGCAAGTGATGCGGGCGTTCGCGACGAGGGTCATAATCGTCATGCGGGCGTAGGCGACGAACTCGGTGAGCAGTCCGCGCATCTGGCCGTGAAAGTCGGCCGCGACCCTCTGCGAAGCCGGATGCGACACCAGCTTCGCGCCGAGCATGAGCAGGGCGGTATGGGCCTGGAGTCGTTCATGGACCTGGGCCTTGTTCGCCCGGTTGAGCACGAGCAACTTGCCGTCGGCGAGCACCTCCCTGAGGTCGACGGCCGCCAGGGCCGCCGCGACCAGCCGCAGGTCCGGCTCGGCGACCACGATGATCGCGTCCGCGTAGATCCGGCGGCGGAGAGCGCGGAGGTGGTAGCCCAGCCCGAAGCCGCTGACGAAGTAACAGTAGTAGTCCTCGACATCGACGCCGGCGGCGAATTTCTCCGCCTCGGCCACCGGGTTGTATCGGCTGTGCAGATACGCCGGCCGATCGTCCGGCCCGGGGCTTGCGGCCGTGAAGTCGCCGGAGCGGGTGGGCTCCACGGGCGCTCGAGCATCATCGGGAATGGCGTCGATGCGCATGGCCAGCACCGGGTCAAAACGCCAGAGCAGCGCCATGTTGCGGAGGTAGGTCTCCGGCGGTGACTTGGTCGGGACTTGTGCCGGCTTTCCGGCCATCGCGCCTCTCCCGGACTGACGGTCGCTGGCCGCACACCGCGTGCGATTGTTCGCAACGGGCGACGGGGCCACAGGTTACGTCAGCAGGCGGCATTCGTCGAGTACCGGCGGCGGGGGAAGTGTCACGCGCGCGGTCGGGCCGATGGACGCTGCCTTGCGGGAGGGAGCCGTCAGCCTACCATGTGGCACTGCGCCGAACGTCGGGCGCCGCGTCGCGCGGGCCGCAGCGGCGCCGCGGCGCCCTTTCAGGATTGCGAATGGTCTGATGCCCGACGCTGTGCCAGCCACCGTCCAGCAGGATCTTGCACCTCGACATACGCCAGTGGATGGCATCCGCCGTCGCCTGGAAGCGTCGTTGGCCCCGTATCTCACCGGGCGGGTAACCAGCTCCCAGCCGGATGCCGACCGCGACGCTGCACTGGCCGAGCACCGTGCTCTCGCCGCCGACCAGATCCAGCACGACCTCGACTACAACCTTCAGCAGATGACGCGGTTCTGCGACGCAGTCATCGCCCGGCAGGGGGCCGGCGAGGCGGAACCCGCGGTGGAGCGCGACCTGTTGGGCCATTTGCGCCGCAGGCGCGATACGCTGGCCGAGGTGGACCCCTTCCGCTCGGCCAAGGCTGAAGAGCAGTGCTGGATCAATCTGCAACAGTTCTATCTGGACGCGCTCGAGTTGGCGGAGCGTCTGCTGGCCCGGGAGACCGGGGGCCGTCAGGGGCGCGTGCGGCGCCAGTCGGATGGAACGTTGCGGCGGTACAACGTATCGGGCTTCGAAGCGTATACGCGGGCCGAGTCAGCGTTGCGTACCGTCGAAGTGGCCGTGCCGAATCCCTTCGAGATGCGGCTGACCCGCACGATGCTGCCCACCCTGCTGCACATGGGCTGGCACCAGGTCTGGCCGTGGTCCCGCCTGCGCTGGTGCGATTTCGAGCGGACAACGCTGCGTTGGTTGCGCGACGGTGGCATCGCCCGGTTGCGCGGGGAAAAGAGTACGCGGGTGCGCTTCGTCGGGCGCGAACGGCTGGAAGACAACGACGAGCTCTTTGATCCAGCGACGGGGAAGGCGCGGCACAACCTGATTCTGGCCGGCTCGCATCGGGTGGGGTTTCTGGATTTTCCGTACTTCAGCGAAGTGCTGCGCCACGTTGACCACGCGGTGTGGGCCAACAATGCCTTTTATACGCCGGGGATGGCCCGGAAGATGGCCCGCAGCCGCACCGCCATCCCCATCCGCGGGCAGGGACGCGGAGCGATGGACGATGCCGTGGAGCTGACCATAGAGGTGATGGCCGACGACGGCGTGCCGTTGTTCATCATGGCCGACGGGTCAACCAAGAACCTGCTGTACGGACAGTATCTGCGCGTCAAGCGCGGGATTCGGGTGCTGGCGGATGAGAGTGTCCGCCGTTCGGCGGCGGCTGGCCGGAAGACGCTGATCGCGCCGATGACCTTCGACGATCCGGTCGCCTATCTGGTGGGGCGATGCGATGAGGTCGTTGTGACGGTGCATCCCTTGCTCGAAATCACGACGCCGACGTCATCCGAGCCGCATTCCTCCGTTTTCGACGAGACGGCGTTCAACGGCGGCGACAACCTGCTGAACCACCTTGAAGCACTGTACCTGCTGCATTCGCCGGAAGGGCGTGAAGGCCTGCGCACGCCCGACGTGCTCGCGGTCGCGCGGGCGAAGCACGGCCGGCGACTGTCGCGCGGTTGGCGCGGCTGGTTGCGCCGGCGCTTTCACCTCAGCGTGTTCGACCTGTGCAGCCAGGCGTGAACGACCAGTTGCCGCATGGACACCCCCGACGCGGCGTGTCTGCCTACGCGTTCATATCCCCCCAGCGTTTGGCCATTTGGCCGAAGATGGCCAGGGCGATAATCGCGACGACGCCAATGCTCGCGAAGGGAATCCACACCTTGTATTGCGGATGATACTTGTCCCAGAGCAACCGCGTCGTGGTCAGCGGGGACGCGTTGAGGTTCGCTGCGACCAAGGCACGGGCCTCGTAGGGATTCAACTGCAGAAACTCGGCCGCGAGCCGGGGGGCCTTCGTCCAATCCTTGGCGGACAACGCTGCCTGAATCACCCGCCGTCGGGTCGCGAGTTGCTCGACGGTCAGGGGTTCTCCCGTACCGGCGGCCTCCTGCACGATCGCCTGGGCTTCGGGGTCGTCCGCGATCAGCCGCTGAAGCAAGGGCAGGTACTGCTCCCAGTCCCGCCGGGCGACGGCGTTGAACCGGTACTGCGGCAGGTTCGCGACGAAGACAAAAGCCGCATCGTTCCTGTCTTCCAGCGGCAGTTCGGCCAGGGCGGCGTCGACCTCATCCGGCGCAGCGCCACGGGCGTAGCTGAGCGCCGCGAAAGCCTTGGTGCGGCCGAGGCCGATCTCCTCCTCCAACTGTTCCGTGGGACGCTCGAAGGTCATATCCGCGACCACACGGGCGAGAATGTCGGTGTTCTGAGCCAGGTATTCGAGGGCGAGGTTGGCCAGCACGTCCGGGTCTTCGCCGTAGCGGTTCCACAGGGCGTCGATCACCTGGCCGAACGACAACTGTTCGTCGGCCGGGCGCCCTTGGTTCATTCGATCCTGGACGATGCCCAGCACCTCGGTCCGCCCGCGACCCACCATGGCCGGGAGCAGGTCAATCACGCCCGCCAGACCGGATACCGCCAGGCCGGACGCGTCGTCGTCGAGCCGGGCACGGAGAGCGGCCACTTCGGGCCGCTCGGCGTTCTTGTCCTCTTCCAGCTCTTTGCGGAGACGTTCGAGGGCGGCCTCACTGGCGCCTTCCGTTTCATTGTCGGGGTGCAGCGCCAGGTGCAGGAGGGAGAGGTTCTGGATTTGGCCGACGTCGTAGCGGAACGCGGCCCGGAGCCGGTCGGCTGCCGTCGCGGGCTCGACGCCCAGGTGCTCGGCCGCCCGGTCCAGAGCCTCTGTCCGCGGCACGTTCGCGAGTTGGGGCAGCATGGCCAGTTCGTCGCTCCAGTCACAGGCTTGCACGGCCCGGGCGGCGAGCCGCGGGTTGGCGCCGAGTTCCTTGAGGGCCAGCGTGGCCTTCTCGCCGTACGCGTCGTACACGTAGCCGGCGATGAGCGAGCCGAGCCCCACGCCCAGACCGATCGGAATATTGACGTATCCGAGGTAGAGCCCCTTTTTGCCCGGCGGGGCGATCAGGCCGAGATACTGGTTCTTCTTCGGGCCGGTGAGCATTTCCCCGAATGAGAAAAACGTCACGCCGACCAGCAGAATGATCCCGGTAGTCGCCAGGCCGGCCACCAGGACGCCGCCGGTCGCCACGGTCATGCCGATGAGCATGGCGCTGAGCGTGCGCATGCGGCGGACCAGCCACGACAGGGGAATGACCAGCAGGATGATCAGACCGGCGTTGAGGCTGAGCAGGATCTGCTGCGGCACGCGGATCAGACCGCGATCGCCGTACTCCCACCACGAGTCGAAGGGCACGTGGGCGGCGAGGGCGGAACTGTCGATCCAGTCTTCGATGAAGTTCGGGTGCAGGTCCCAGAGCTGGTACATCATCATCCAGAAGCAGGACATGATCAGGATGAACGCCGGGAGGCGCAGTTGCCAGGTGAAGTCTCCGCCTTCAAGCCACAGCATCAACAACACCCCGAGAAAGCAGAGCGTGCCGCCGAGCGCGCCCTGCAAACCGGCGAGGGCCGCGAACTCGGGGATGATTGCCAGGGCCAGGCCAATGACGATGAGAATGAGTCCCATTGTGAAGCGCGGCACGTGCAGGCTCCCGCCCCGGAACCAGAAGGGGCAGATGTTCTCCACCGTCTCGGCGAAGACCTGACCCATGTTGCGGGTCTTGTCCGCCCCGCTGGGCACGTCCTTGAAGGTGAAGAGGATCAGCAGGTTGCACGCAGTGAAGCCGGCGGAGGCGAGGAACAGGTTTCGCCAGCCTTCGGCGCTATGTGGTTTGCCCAGGATAAGCGTGGCCACGAAGGGGGCGCAGAACGCGCCGATGTTGACCACCCAGTAGAAAATCCCCCAGCCCATCGAGGCGTTGTCCTTGTGCAGCTTCTGCGCGAGCGAACCCTGCAAGGCGGGTTTGAAGAACGAGGTGCCTATTGCCAGCACGATGATCCCGGCGAAGAAGCCCGCGTAGTCGTGCAAAAAGGCCATCATGATATAGCCGACGATGTTCATCGAGATGGCGCCGGCCAGCGTGCGCTTGTAGCCCAGGCGATCGGCGAAGCCGCCGGTGAACATGGGCAGCCACGATTGGAAGATGGCCCACCAGGCGTAGATCACCCCCTTGTGCACCGCCGTGAGGTGCAGGCCGCCAGGCTCCGTGGCCTGCATGATGTAGATGGGCACCACCGCCCGGATCCCGAAGTAGGCCAGCCGCTCGAAAGCCTCGATGGAGTTGAGCATCCAGAAGGTCCAGCCAAAGACCTTGCCTTCGTCATGGGGCGGCGCATTGGTTGCGGTATCGGCGGCTGCGTTCGTCGTCACCTCAAAGCCCTTTCTGGTTGGCACAATCGGGTTCGAATCGGAATTCGGGTTTCGTCGGGGCGGCGCCCGGAACGTGCGCCGCGGGGGCGTCGACGAAGGCCAGAGTGTGGCCGCTGCCATCGGCAGCGTCAAGTCGACCGCGGCCCGCGCCGCCGTGACATTGCATCGACAGGTTCTGTCGGGGGGGACCGCGGCCGCCCGTGGGGACGTCGCGCCGATTCGCTACCGCAGCGCGATTTGTCGGCCCGTCTGCCCGCCCGTATACTCCAGCGGACCCGCGCTCGCGCGCTTTCACCACGCAGGGCGCGGTGGTTGACCGCAGGTTGGGTGTCGCGTGCAGAAGGGGAGTGGATGCTGGCCGACGGGTGCATTTTGTGGGTGGTGATCGCGGTGGTGGTGGGCGTGGCCCTCAGCGCCGGAAGGCCGGCGCGGCGCGGCATGTGCGCCCGCTGCCGCACGCAGAACCCTCGGGCGGCGCGATTCTGCCGCCGTTGCGGACAACGGCTGTCATGACGGCTGGACATTTGAGAGCGAAAGCGGCCGGCGGGAGCTAGACGAGCAGCTCGCGAGCCCCGGGAAAAAGCTCACGAGCTGCACGCCCAAACGGTGAACCAAACACACTCTATACATCGGCCCGCTCGGCTGACTCGGTGTAGCACGATGAGCGGTTGCGGTCTATTCCCCACGCGTGGAGCGCCGAACAAAGGCGTAGCCGCGCCTCAGAGCGGTGCAAGCACATGACCTGCCTTCACTTTGACTGTTTCTGCGGCGCCGGGGGCGACATGCTGTGTGGGGCGCTGATCGACGCCGGCGCGGACTTCGCGGTCATTCAGCGGACCATTGCCGGCATGAACCTCGCGGGCGCCACCCTCCGCGCGGAGCGCGTGCGCAAACAGGGTTTCGCCGCAACGCAATTCAAGGTGGACGTCGCCGCGGACGCGCCCCAGCCCCATCGCCATCTGGCCGACATCGACCAGATCCTCCACGCAGCCGATCTGCCGGCGCGGGTCCGTGACCGGTCCCTGGCGGCGTTCACCCGCCTGGCGGAGGCGGAGGCCGAGGCACACGGCGTCGACATCCAAAAGGTCCATTTCCACGAGGTGGGCGCGGTCGACGCCATCGCCGACATCGTGGGTGTCATGCTGGCGCTCGAGGATCTGGCCCCGGAGCGGATCACCTGCTCTCCGCTGCCTGTGGGCTCCGGGACGGTGACCTGTGCCCACGGCGTCATGCCCGTGCCGGCGCCCGCCACCGCGATTCTGCTGCGCGGCGTTCCCCTGGCCGATTGCGACGAGACCGGCGAACTGCTCACGCCGACGGCTGCGGCCGTGCTCGCCACGGTGGTGGACGCCTTTGGCCCGCTCCCGTCCATGACCATCGACCGGATTGGAATGGGAGCGGGGACCCGGGACGGCGCCCGGCGCCCCAATCTCGTCCGGGTGATACTGGGAACGGGGTCTGCCCGGGCCAACGAGGATACGGTGACCGTGCTGGAGGCCAACCTGGACGACGCCCCCGGCGAGTGGATCGGGCACTGCGTCCAGAGGCTCTTTGAGGCGGGTGCACGCGATGCCTGGTGCGTGCCGATATACATGAAGAAGAATCGCCCCGGCGTAGCCTTGACCGTGCTGTGCGATGGGCACCAAGCGGACGCTTGCGAGGCGGTGATTCTCGCGGAAACGAGCACGTTCGGCGTCCGTCGCCATACCGCCCGGCGGACGGTGCTGGATCGCCGGTTCGACAGTGTCGAAACCGCCTACGGACCGATCCGCATCAAGCTCGGGCTCCGTGGCGAGACCATCGTGCAGGCCGCGCCGGAATATGACGACTGTGCGGCCGCGGCCAGGCGCTGCCGCCAGCCCTTGAGGGTGGTCATGGATGCCGCCCGGCGAGCCTGGCATGCCGCCCAGTCAAACTGAATCAGGGGCCACTCGGCGCGGTGGCGTGCGACGGCCCACGCATCAGAACGCTTCAAGGAGTCTGCGACATGGAGGTCGCCCTGTCCCCGCTGCTGGCCGCGCCGGCGTTTGATCTGCCCTGGCAGGTCGTCGCTGGCATCATGATCTTCACCACCGCCCTGATCGTCTCCACCCGCCGCAAGGCCGCCCGATCGGCTGGATTCGGTGGCTCCGCCGCCCGCCGCCAGCGCGCTCGTGCGGATGCCGGCCGCAGCCGGCAAGATAAACTCAGCGACATCATGATGCAGATGGAAACGCTGGCGCGCGAGGCCGTCGCGCAAATGGACACGCGGTATCACAAATTGGAGGCCGTCATTCGCGACGCGGATCGACGCATCGCGGAGTTGCGGGCGCTGTCGGCCGCGACGCCAGGCGCGGCCCCGGAGTCCGACCACGCTTCCTCGGCTGGCGGACTCGATGTCGTGGTTGACGAGGATGTTCTCCCCACCCCGCCGCTCCGCCATCCCGCGGCCCAGGCCCAAGCAGGCAAGCCGGATCGCGCGGAGATCTATCGGCTTGCTGATTGCGGGTGCGGCGTCGATGAGATCGCCCGCCGGCTGACCTGCCTGCGCGGGGAAGTCGAGTTGATTCTCAGCCTGCGGACGGGGGCCGCCAATCGACCATCTCCAGTGCGGTAGCGGCTCCGTGCTGGCGATCCTTACGGTTCAAAAACGGCGTTAGCATAGCCTCGGCCCGATTCGCGGCATAGAATCGGAATCCAGTTTCTTGCAGTCTGAGGACGTTCATCACGAATGGCGAAGGCGAAGCAGCAGGGCGGGCGCCCGGCGTATACCGCCCAGAGACCGTGGGCGCGACGGAAAGGCGTGTATCAAGATGCCACTGAAGGTCATGATGGTGACCGGGCCGCGGCGGTCGGGCAAATCCACGCTGATCGAGGCGATGATCGAGGAGGTCTGCCCGGAAGAACCGCATTACATCCGGCTGGCCACCAGCGACGGCAGCAAGCGCGCCCCACGCGGCCCTTTGCCGCCCCGGAAAAAGTGTGGTGTGAGCACTGCGACCTGGGTTGATTACGATCCGTCGCGGATCTTCGAGACCCTCCCTGCCGCCCTCTCCGCCGTCCATCGCCGCGATCACCGCGCCTGCGTGATTATCGAAGCCGATACCGACCCCAACCTGCGGCATGCCTATCCGTATGACACTCAGGTCTTCACCATGTCTGCACCGGAGAACGTGCATGACGTCTTTCGCACGCCGGAGGAGGCGAAGGCTGCGCTCCAGTCCGTGCTCCACGACACGCACGCCTTCGCCGGCGAGATCTACGGGGTCTTCACCGATGACGACTCCGTGACGGATGGTGAGGTCGCCACGCGCGAATCGCGGGCCGACATGAGTGAAATGCAGATTATCAGTCTCCTGCATTCGCCCCTGGGCGAGGAACTTGCGTCTCGCATTCAGTGCCGTCCGGAATACCACGGGCTGATCGAAAGCGATTTCGTGGTCGTCAACACCGGCATCGGGGGCACGTCGGCCGTTGTGGATGAGGTGGTCAACCGGCTCGAAAAGCTCGCCCACCGGGCCCGCGCTGCCCAGGTGCATCAGCAGACGGTCTTCTGTTGCGACCTCTGTGACCGCTCGGATCCGCGCCGCAAGTCACTTTTCGGCGACCTCCGGCGCGTCTACGCCGAAAGCCCTGCGACCTGACCTGAGGTCGCCGGGGAACGCCGCTGAGCCGGCCCCACCTACGTCAAGTTAATTGTGGGCATGCGCGGTTCGGCCGGGGCGTTGAGCGGAAGCGAGACCGTGAACGTGGCGCCTTCACCCGGTGCACTTTCCAGCTTGATCTCTCCGCCAAGCAGCGTGGCCAGTTCGCGCGTGATCGCAAGTCCCAGTCCGGTGCCGCTGTATTCCCGCGTGTGCGACGCGTCGAGTTGGTGAAACTTTTCGAAGATTGCAGCTTGCTGGTCGGGCGAGATACCCGGTCCGGTGTCGCTGACGGAGAACGAAAGCGCGTTTTCCCCCGCGGGGGCCACGGTCAGGGTCACCGAACCACCCTCAGGGGTGAACTTGATCGCGTTGCTCAGCAGGTTGTAAAGGATCTGCTTGAGCCGACCCGAGTCGGAGTGCATCCGGGGCAGCTCGCCATCCAGGTTCAGCGTAAGCACGAGCTGCTTCTTATCAGCCAGGGGAGTGACGAAATCGATCAAGGTCGAGCACAGCGCCTCGATGTCGATGTCGGCAAGATGCAGTTCCAGTTTGCCGGCCTCGATCTTGGCCAGGTCGAGCAGGTCGTTGATGATGTCCAGCAGCATGCGGCCGCTGGTGAGGATGTTCGTCGCGTAGCGATGGAGCCGCTTCGGATCGGTAGGCGCCGTGTCGCCGAATTCGTTGAGCAGTTCCGCGAAGCCGATGATCGACACCAGCGGCGTGCGCAGCTCGTGGCTCACGTTGGCGATGAATTCGCTCTTGAGGCGGTTGCTCTCGAAAAGGGCGACGTTGGTTTCGGCCAGCTCGCCCAACCGCGTGTCGAGCGAGCGGTTGATTTTCTGGAGCTCGATCTGCGAAGCGTGCAGGTGCCCGAGCATGTCGTTGAATGCGTTGCCCAGTTCCTCGAGTTCGTCGCCCGTGGCGATCGTCGACCGCGCCTCCAGGTCGCCGGAGGTCACCCGCTCGGCCAGGCGACGCAACTTGCGAACCGGCGATAGAAGCAGCTTCTGGGTCACGAGGTAGAAGACCAGGATGGCAAACACCGCCCCACAGCCGGCCGCTGCGGCCAGCACCGCGAAATTGGCGAGCGCCGACTCGGCCGGGATGGCAACGCGCGATTCGATCAGTCCCCGGAGGGCGCCGGGCTCCGGCGCCGCCTCCGACGCCCGCACCGCCAATGCCAGCCGGATCTCGCTTTCGCCGCCCGCGGTTTCGCGCAGCCGCCACTTGTAGAGGGTCTGCCGATCCGCACGCAGTTGGCGAACGGTCTCGGTAATGAAGCCTTCCGCCCCCGAGGTCGCGCGCAGATCGGCATCCTCAACGGTAATCAGTCTGGGCGCCTCTGCCGAGAAAGCCCCCTCGCCGTAGCGGGCCAGCTCCGGCCATGATCGGTCCAACGCATCTTGGGCGACCGCCCAGTCCTCCTGGAGATTGGCGCGCAGTAGGGCCAGGGTGGCCGACTCTTTGGCGATCTGGAGGTAACGCTGCTCGGTAAGATTATTGAGATGGATGCCGGGCACGATCAGGGAGGCCGCGATGATGCTGAGCACGGCCGCTCCGAACAGGATCTGGCACTTGCGGGCCAGGGAAATGTTGGTGATCGATCGAATTCGCATAAGCTTCGACAAGCAGACGCACGGGAGCTACTGACCGTCCAGTATAGTTGCTGCACCCGCGTTTGCGAGCGATGTGAACCAACCGGGCGACGGGGCGTAGCTTGGATATGGACCGATTCGACGTGGTGCTGTGGGCGGGAGTTCTGATCGATCTGCTGGTGACGAGCCTTGCGCTGCTGGGGGCGTCGCGGCTGACGCGGGATGACGCCGGACGAGCATTTCTGGGCCTGCGTGCATTGCTGCTGGCGATTGTCGCAACCAGTGCAGTATTTGTCGTCAAGCTGATTCCTCTGGGCTTGGCGGGCTTGAACCCCTTCGGTGTCATTCATCTGGTTTACCTCGATCTGGCAGTGGTCGTGCCGGCGGTGGGTTTGGGTGTGCTGGTGCACGCTGCCTGGGGGCGTCGACGCATAGCGATGGCGGTCAGTCGATGGGTCGTGGCGGTCGCGGCGCTGACGCTCGCAGGGCCTCCCCTGGCCGTGTACGCCACGTTCGTGGAGCCGTTCGCCCTTCAGGTGGAGGAGACGGTTGTACCGATATCGACCACGTCACCCGGAGGCGAGGTTTGCGTCGCCGTGTTGGCGGATTTGCAGTTCGACCACGTCACGGCGCACGAGCACACCGCGGTTGCCAAGGCCATGGCGGCTGCCCCGGACGTGATCGTGATTCCCGGGGATGTTTTCCAGGGGAGCGATCAGGCATTCGAAAACGAACTTCCGGCCATCCGGACATTGCTCGAACCCTTGCACGCGCCGGGTGGCGTCTATCTGATCACCGGCAACATGGACACCCCGGAGCGACTGCGCCGGTTGGCGGCGGGCACGGAGATGATCGTGCTGTCCAACCGGGTGGTAGTGAGCGAGGCTGCCGGGCGGCTGTTGGCCATCGGCGGGGTGGAGGATCGGCACGCCGCCACATCGCTTGAGGCGGTGGCCGACAGGCTGCGCACCGCCCGTGCGGTAGGCGCCTGGACGATTCTGCTTGCGCATCGCCCCGACGTGGCATTGGAGTTGGACAGCGGGCGCGGCATCGATCTGATGATTGCCGGGCATACCCATGGGGGGCAGGTGCAGATCCCCGGTTGGGGGCCCGTGATCAAACTCAGCCGCACCCCGCGAGCGGTGGCCGGCGGGGGCCTGCACAGTTGCAACGGGCTGTGGCTCTACGTGTCGCGCGGCGTGGGCTGGGAGCGGGGACAGGCGCCCAGGTTGCGATTCGCCTGCCCGCCGGAGGTGAGCGTCCTGCGGCTGCGGGGGAGCGGCAGTGGGTAGGATTCCGTATGTCAAAAAAGCTGTGAATCGTTCGGTATTTCGTTGCGTAAGCCTCGGCGCACCATTATACTACGGGTGCTCAATTCGCTGTGGATGCATGGGTCCGAGTCGGGGCCTTGGCGTGTGGGTGACGTTGGTCAAGCGCCAGGCAGAGGGCACTCCCGCCGGGTCGGATCCCTGACTTGCTGAACCATCACGGGACGGCTGGCAGCGACCGCAGTCAGGGTCAGTGGCCTTCGAGAGCAGGTCGGTCGGAGCGGAGTTTTTCCGCTCCCGCAGTGGCGGATTGTGCGCCTGGTCGTTGTCGGTGAACCGCAGAACCGATGGGGTGTTTGCGGTCGCCGAGGGCTCCGATAATGCCGCCCGACTGGCGGTATTCCGGCGGTTGCGACCGCACCTCGAAATCGGCGCGCGGAATTCTGCGTTCGGCTTTACCGGCGTAGTGGATCGTGCCGATATGACGGGTATAATCGAGGTGTACGGGGAACCGGGCAATCCCGCGATACACAACTTAGACGATGCAACATCGGGATTCGCACCCCTACTCCGAGATTTCAATTTGCCTTCCACTCGCTGCGGCACCCTTTGACCGCGCCAATACTTACGGGGTGCCGCACGCCTTTTTTACCGGTGACTTGTTCGCTTTTCACACCCTGTGGCTTTGGCGTTGCCCCGCGGGCGCAGGCCACACGCCAGAAACGCCCACCGCGCGCCCGTCGCGTCCGCCTTGCGCTACGCCGTGAACTCCGTGACACAATTCACGAACCAACGGTGCGTCGGGATCTGCCCGACCGGGGCGCCCACCGCGTCTGGTCGTCCATCCAGCCGCGCGCTCGAGTGTTGCGTCGGTGATCGCGTCCAGCCCAAGGTGAGTGAACGTCAGTATGATCGACCGGTCTTGCGCAGGTGTACATACGGCTTGCCGTCACGACGGCGCCCGCTCTCGACGCGGCCCAGGTAGACGGTGTGGTCGCCGGCCGGTGTCATCGCCGCCACCGAGCATGAAAGCCAGCCCAGGGCGTCTGCCAATTCCACCCCGTGCGGGGTGTCTTCGACCGGCAGCCCTTCAAACGCCGCTTCCCCAGGCTCGAAACCGCCGCCGAAGTGCTTGAACAGGGCGAACGGGTCCTCGCCCAGCAGATTCAGCGTGAACCGCTGGGACCGCTGGATCAGCTTCTCAATGGGCCGTCCGGTCTTTACCGCTACCGTGACCATCAGCGGCTCGAACGCCGCCTGCTGCACCCAGGAGGCGAGCATGCCGGTGGATTCATTGGCGGCGGTGGCCGTCAGTATGCAGCACCCACTGGGTATCAGCCCGATGGCTTCGGCCGCTTGATCCTGTCCTTGCGGTGACGGCATCATTACCTCCTTCGGCTTGCTCGAATGGCTGTCAGCGCGGCCCGCCCGCCGCCACCCGCAACCGTCGGCTCGACCGGTGCCGGTGTGACCCGGTCCTATTTTTTCAGTTGGCGGCCGACCCGTTGCTCCACGCTCGTGATCTTGGCGTCCAGCCGATTGTTGTGACCGGTGCGGGCGTCGATTTTGATCGAGCAACTGATGCGCTTGCAGTCTACGCTCATCCGCTCGTAACACTGCCGAACGACGTCCATGCAGGCGTCAAAATCGCCCTCCACGATAGTCCCCATGGGGGTCAGGCGATAGGGCAGCCCGCTGCGATCGATGATATCGAGGCTGCGGGCCACGTACGCGCCCAGGGACTCACCTTTATCCAGCGGCGACATCGAGAACTCAACCAGGCAGGACATCTTCTATCTCCACTATCTGCACCAACGATCAGCCTGTGCTGGCGGCGGAACGGTCGCATGGATCAGCTCGCCTGGTCCTCGCCTGCCGGGCAAGCCGGCGCCATCACACATTGAACTTGATGTTCAGAATGTCGCCGTCCTGGACCACGTAGGTCTTTCCCTCCTGGCGGACCTTGCCGTTGGCTTTGGCGCCTTTGAAATCGCCGGCCTCCACCAGGTCATGGTAGGCGACGGTTTCGGCCCGGATGAAGCCGCGGGCGAGGTCGGAGTGAATCTTGCCGGCCGCGTCCACGGCGACCGTGCCTTTGCGGATGGACCACGCCCGGCACTCGTCGGGCCCCATGGTCAGAAAGGAGATATGGTCCATCGCGTCGTAGCACCGCTGGATCAGCACGTCACGGGCGGGGGTTTCGATGCCGATGTCGGCCAGAAATGCCGGGCGGTCGGACTCGTCCAGCTCGGCGATCTGGGCCTCCAGGTCCGCACACAAGGCAACGGCCGAGTGCACGTGGTCCGGAGCCGGAATGTCCGCCTCCGTTGCCCGATCTTCGTCGACATTAAAGACCACAATAGCCGGCTTTTCTGTCAGGAAGCCGAAGCTGGACAACATGCGGGCCTCGTCAGCCGATTGGAGCGCCGTCGAGAGGGGCTTGCTGGCTTCCAGGGCCTCCCGGCACGCGGTGAGCAAGACCAGCTCGCGCTTCTCCTGCTCGTGCGTTTTGGTCGGTTTGCCGAGTGCCTTCTCCAGCTTCTCAATCCGATTGGTCACCGTTTCCAGGTCGGCGTAGATTAGTTCCTCCCGAAGCTCGGCCAGGTCGGCGTCCCGGTCGACCCGGTCGCGGTAGGCGGGCACGGACGGGCTCTGAAAATCGCGGACCACCAGCACGAGCAGGTCGCAGAGCCGTATCTTGGGAAGGTACTTTTTCAATTCCTGCTGACCGTGCGCATCCGAAAGCGAAAAACCGGGAAAATCGACAAACTCGATGGTGGCCGGGGTGACTTTCTTCGGATTGTGAAGCTTGGCGAGGAAATCGAGACGGCGATCCGGTACCGGAACGACGGCCACCCGGTCCTGGGGCATTTCGCCCGGATCGGCCTTTAGACTGGTGGCCGCCGTAAAAAGCGTCGATTTACCTGAAAAAGGGAGACCGATGATGGCGGCTTTCATGAACGCGTTCCTACTGTCGTCCTGTCGCCGCGTTCAGGTTCGTTGAGCGTCCACTGACGTCGACGAACGGGTGCGGCGGCTTGTTGGGTGCATGGTTGTCTGTGTCCGGTAACAGGGCTAATATTAACCGCTGCAATCCAATTGCTCCAGGAGTGAGACGGGATCGATGAACGACTGGTTCGAGGCAGAGCAACGGGTGGAACGCGCCTACCAACTGGCCGAGTCGCGCCAGTGGGGCGAGGCGCTCTCGGAGCTGGACGCCGCCCTCGATATCAATCCCACCAACGGCGCCTGGCAGGCCCAGCGCGGCTATCTCCTCGATCAACTGGAACGCTTCGAGGACGCCATCGACGCATACCGTGCGGCCATGAGCCTCGATCCCGGCGAGGTGGAGGTGCTCGTAGCCCTCGGCGTCGACTTGACCCGACTGGGACGCAGCACCGAGGCCGTCGAAGTGCTCGCCGACGCCGCACGGCTGGCCCCCGATCTCGAGCCCGCCTACTGCTATCGCATTCTGGCCCATACCGATCTCGGCGAGCATGAGCAGGCCGAGGAGATGTTCTACCTCGCTCAGCAGATCACCGAAGAATGCCCCCATTGCTTTTTCCACATGGGCGGCTCTCTCGCCACCCGCGGGCTGTATGATCGCGCCATTTATTGCTGGGGCCGCACGCTCGACATCGACCCGCTCTATCCCGGCGTGCGGCACGCCATCGCGGAAGCCTACCGCGAGCAGAACAATCCCGACCGCGCCCGCGAATACTATCTCGCGGAGCTGCGCCAGGACCCGGGCAACGTCGACCTGCTCTTCGACATGGCCGAGCTGGAGCTGGAAGCCGGGCAACCGGCGAAGTCGGCCGCCAAGCTGCGCCAGATCGTCGAACTGGATCCCGACTTCGGGCAGGCCCATTTCGCTCTCGGCGAGGTGCTTCTTGAACTCGACGAGGCGCATGAAGCCCTGGAGTGTTTGCGCACGGCGGCCGATCTGGATCCCGAGATACCCCGTCTGCATCTCCGCATCGGCCAGGCCCTGATGCAAGTCTCCGAGTTCAGCGACGCCGTCCGGCATCTCGCGGCGGCCGCCCTTGAGGAGCCCGAAGACGAAAGCGTGCTGCTCGCCTGGGGCAATTGTCTGCTTCGACTGGGACGGGGGCTCGAGGCCGCGGACAAGTTTCGCCGGCTGATCAAGGTCGATGTGACCAACGCCGACGCCCATCACAATCTTGGCGTCTGCTATTTCCTCGACGGCGCCTATGCCGAGGGCCTCGACCACATCCTCCGAGCCATCGAGCTCAATCCGCGGGACCTGGCGGCCTTGCACAAGGCCGTGGTGGTCCTCATGCATCTCAATCGCTGGCATGACGCCCGGGCGATGATCGACCAGGCTCTGGCCATCGATGCCAATGATCCTGCGTTGCGGCAATTGCGCGACCGGTTCTGGCGGCACCGTATCCAGGCGACGATTCGTCGGATCGCCGCCGCAGTTCAGCAGTTGGCCCAGCGGGGGCAGGCAGTCTTCGCCCGTCTGCGGAAATGACCCAGTTTACCGCGAACGGTGGGCACGCCCCGTAATATCGCGGCGGGCGTGGTTGCCAGAGGCCTTTTCGTCCAATCAACCGTTGCAAAACCTCCGATTCCACTGCATCCTGGACAGGCCCTCACCCGTATAATCGTTCGCGGGCGGATGGTATGCCTGTGTGAATGGGCAGTGCTGAGCCGGCGGAATGCCGCGGGTTCGGCCTTGTGCGATATTCTGAGCAAGCAAGAGACGATTTCAGTACCGTCACGGTTCGGTCGCGGAGTCGCGGCCGCCGACGGTAGAGAGGAAGCGAGCTGATGCGAGTGACTAAGCTAGGGACAGCGGCGAAGCTCGTGGCGATTGCGGGAGTGTTGCCCGGCTTCGTGGCGGCGACCGTACACGCGGCGGATGAATCGAACGCGGCACAGCGCGACATTACGCGGCTGTGGAACGTGGATCAGATCATGCGGCAGGCGGCGGAAAACATCGCCCGCCGGTACAACCTCAATCAGGTCCAGCGGGAGGAAACCGAAGCGCTGCTGGTCGATGAGGTTACGCGATTCCTCCAGGCCCATGAAGACATCTGGCCGCTGGTCCGCGACCTGACCCGCTACCAGATCGAAGGCAAGGCGCCCAGCGGCGAGGTGGCGAAGAAGATTGGTGCGAAGGCCCTGCCGTTGCTCCAGGAGATCGAGGATGCGATCTTCAGCGCCAACGAGCGCTGGCGCGAGATCCTCAGTCCCGAACAGCGGAAAATGCACGACTACGACTTGCAGGACATGGCCAAGACTTTCGGCAAGATGAAGGACAATTTCGAGGCCATGGCCCGCGGCGAAGCGCGGGAAGCTCGGGTTTTCCCCGAGCCAAACCCCAATGCCAACCAGCCGGCCCGTCCGCCGCGTCCGCCGCGGGATTTCGTGCCTGTGCCCCAACAGCCGATTCTGCGGGAGGCCGGCACGGAGTCGGGTTGGGATGAGTGGGTCGCCAACTTCATCCAGAAATACAACCTCGACGAGAGCCAGGCCGACGCCGCCCGTTCCATTCTTCGCGAGTGCAAGCAGCGCGCCCGCGACCATCGCAACGCGAATCGCGACAAATATGCCGAGGTGCAGCGGCGTCTCGACGATGCGTCCCTCGGCTCGCAGGCGGCGGACGTGCGGGTCGCCAAGTTGCGCGTCTGGAAGCAGATCGAGCGCAGCCTCAACAAGCCGATCATGGACTTGTACCAGGAGTTGCAGGCTCGCGTGAACCGCATCCCCACCGACGCCCAGCGCCTGCGCGTCGACGGCAAGGAGGCCCTTGCCGCCTACAAGGCCCAGCAGCGCGCCGGTGCAGAGATCGCGGTGGCCGCGGACAATGCGGACGAAACCCCGGCGGCCGCTGGTGACGACGCGGCCGCCAAGCCGGCGCCCACGCCCGAGCAGCCTGCCGCCGACGCACCGTCCACGCCGGTCCAGAAAAGCGAACCCAAGGACCAGCCGGCCGACGTGGCGCCTGAGTAGAAACGCCTGACATCGCCGTTCGTCCGGAACGGCGACGCTGCAACACCACGTAAGAAATGCACGCGCCGCCGGCGGACCTCGAAGATCGAGGCCCGCCGGCTTCGCATTTGGGCGGCAGGGTGGCGACTGACGGAATTGTCGTTGACCGGCCGCGAGTTCTCCCGCTAATATCCCATGAGGGATTCGGGAACTGCCGGCTTCAAATCTGCGACGCGGCTTTGCGTTGGCCGACCTCGGCATCGTCGGCACACGGCCAGGCCTGCTGCGCAAACGTCGGCCGGCGAGCTGGCGCAGAGGGCGGGGGGCGTGCTCATGTCATCTCGGTTTCGGTATGCGGGGTTCACCCTCGTCGAACTGCTTGTTGTCCTGTCAATCATCGCGTTGCTGGCGGCGATTTTGCTACCCAGTTTGCGCAAGGCCCGCAAGCAGGCTCGCAGCGTGTATTGCGCCGCCAATCTGCATGGTCTGGGCACGGCGTTGCAGACATACCTGAACGAGTACAACGGCTTCATCCCGCGTGAAATCTGGATCGGCACGACCGCACATCCTTACGCGTTGAATCTCGCCCTGCAATTGGGCTACGACGTCGACTTTGACGGCGACTTTCGGAGCCAGTTGCTGGCCATGCCGGAGTTCCAGTGTCCCGACTTCCCGCGCGACAACGTGGATGCAGGCGGCGCTCCGCTGCCCGAGCAGGCGCTCGACCACGTGGTGAACAACTTCCCTTATGACTACACGCCCCGCACCGAAGACATCCTGCTGGCTGAACCGGATGTCGACGCCCGGGCCCGGACGGACGTTACCCACGATCGCCCCATCAACTGGATTTCCCAGGTGCGCGGGGCGTCTGGCATCGTCTACATTTCGGAAGGGCATCGCTCGCTGCTGGCAACGCTGACTCTGCACGACGCCTTTCGCGGCGCTCATTTGCCGCGCGGCCGCGAACCGCGCGTGGCTGTGGATCAACGCCACCCCGGCGGAATCAACGCCTTGTTCTACGATGGCCATGTCGATCCGCGTCTGCCGCGTACGATGGCCGAAGCGGATTGGTTCTTCGGCGCCGAGCCGGAAGCATCTGCTGGACGTTAGGCGCGATGCAGTTGGTACGCCATGGCGCGGCAATTCGCCAGCGCGGACCGATAATGCGCCGTCGGTATCTGGCCACCCGCCAAAGACGTTGGCGGATAGGCGGTAACCGACAGCAGCCAGCCGATAACGCGTGGCTGGCCACGCGCGGTTCCTTGCCTCGCCCTTTCGGGAAACATAGAATTGAATGAGCGAATCGCCGGAACCGGCCGGGCCGCGATTCTGCGGGTCCGTCCGCGTCCGTCCGCGTCCGTCCGCGTCCGTCCGCGTCCGCGCGCGGCACTGTCTGCCGCGCGCCGCGGGCTTCAGCTCGGGCAGCGCGCGTCGTCGGACTTGCCTCATCGCTTGGGCCCGCCTGTTCTCCGGTTTGCTCGTTGGGATAGGGTTTCGCCGTAAGCAGGAGGCTGCCGCCATGATGCCGATCCGCAACGATCATCCCCTCAAGCACCTGTTCACCGGGCTCGTGGAACACGCCTTCTTTACCGAGATGGGCATCTGCGATCCGGCCCTTGCCGACTACCTCGCCGACCTGCTGGTTCGCTCGGTCCACGTGGACGAGATGCGCATCGCGCGGGACACGGCCGGCCGTCCGGTGGCCGACGTCGCCGAATTCCTCAGCCACTGGGATCTGCCCGACGAGATGACCGCCCTCGAGCGGGACCGCTTCGTGCACCGCTGCATGGGCGACTACACCCTTTTCTGGACGGGCGTTTATCCGGAGGGCGTCCGCCGGACGGCCGGGCCCACCTGGCGGGACCTGATGATCGACTACGTGACCTTCGGCAAGCGGTCTTACGCCATCGCTTCCGAGCTGACCGACCCGGACGAAAACCCGCCGCCAACGCTCCTCCGCCGCCTGAGCGAGGAATTCGAATCCTGCGTCGCCGGCCTGGGCATCGTCCGGCACGAGCTCCACCAGTCCGAGGGCGACGGCGGGGGGGAGTTGGTGTACTGAGGAGGCGATCGGCGTTCAGCAGTGAGCAGACAGCTATCAGTGATCAGCTTTCCGCTTTCAGCCTCCAGCGCTCAGTGTTCGGCTGGTGGCTGTTGGGTATCCGTGACAGCCAGTTCGGTGGGGGGCTCCGGGTGGCGAGGGGTTGGCCGCGGATGGCCAAAAAACCGCCGTCACGGGCCACTGAGGGGTTGCAACCTGTCTTCGATCGGGTATAAATTCCGGCGTAGCGACGCGGGTGTAGCTCAGTGGTAGAGCGTCACGTTGCCAACGTGAATGTCGTGAGTTCAAATCTCATCACCCGCTTTCACGCCTCTGGTTGACAGGAGTTGACCAGAGGCGTCTATCTTGCGCCCCCCGCGCGAGTTAGAACGCCCGCGACCACCCCGCCCGACCCGCTCCGACCCCCCGCAACCCGCCCCGAGTTGACAGGAGTTGACCCCGGTGGACTGCCGTACGGCACCGAGTTCGGCCCCGTCAGCTGGCGCCCTGGCACCGAGTTCGGCCCTGGTGGGGCAAGCATGGGAAACCCAGTATCGGCGAGGGGATTGGTACGAAGGGCGAGGATCAGGCCACACTCGCCTGCCCCGCACCCGCCGCCGCGCCCGCCCAATCCGGCAGGGCGTTCACGGCGCCGTTGACGTCCAGCAGGGCGGGGTCGGTGTAGAAGTTGGTGGTCAGCTCGATCCGGCTGTGCCGCAGCGCGGCCTGGGCCACGCGGGGGTGCACGTTGGCGACGGCCAGGTGGGTGCCGAAGGTGACCCGCAGGGCGTGGATGTCCACCACCCGGCCGCGTCGGTCGGCCTTGGGGATGCCCGCCGCCTGGCAATCGGCGTCAAAGATGCGGATGGTTACGGGGTGGACGAACAGCCGACGGTCGAGCGGCAGGTCGGGGCCGCGTTCTTCGAGGTACTCGCGGATGAGGGTGGCGACGTCGGGCCGGAGGGGCAGGTTGGCCTCCTTGCCGCTCTTGGCCTGCGCTGCCGACAAATGGATGTGGGGCACGGGGACGGCGTCCAGGTGGACCTGACCGACGGTCAGGCTGGCGATCTCGTTGCGTCGCAACCCGGTCGAAAGCGCGACCAGGTAGTACAGCTTCCGTTCCCGACCCAGCGCCTCCAACTCGGTGATGCGGTGGGGGTGCTTTGCCAACTTCTCCAGCCCCCGCGCGTGGCACGCGGCGAGGTTGTCGGTGGTCAACGCCTGGTAGGTCCACGTGCTCCGGCCGCATTTGTCCTCCTGTGCGAGCGGGACCGTTGTCCGCCCGTGCTCCGCGATGGGCCGTAGCACGGTGGCGTCGAGCAACCTCCCGATCTCTTCGACGGTGAGCGCCCGGCGTACGTGGCGGCGGTCGGACGTGCGGTCGGCCTTCTGCATCCGCGCCAGCGGGTTTGCCTCGAGCCGCCCGTCCCGGACGAGCCAGTTGCAGAACGCGATCATCGACGCCAGGTACTCGTTACGCGTCGAGGCCGCCATGTCGGCCTCCTCGGCCTTGTCGAGCCACCGGTTGACCGCGTCCGCGGTGATCGACGCCAGCTTGGCGATCCCGGCCTCGCGGGTGAGCCGACGGAGCCGTCCGGCGAGGTTGCGACGGTAGTGCGGGCTCACCTTTCGCCCCCGGACGCGCTTGCTCGCGAGGTGGGCGAGGTAGTCGTCGATGTGCGCGCTGACGGGCCGCTTGCCGTGCTCGGCCATCGCCACCTGTCGGGTTGTGATGAAGCCGACGCGGACCTTCTCCTGCTCGGCGATGACGTCGGCCAGCCACTTCCGGGCCGCCTGCTCGTCGCGACAGCCCGTGGAGACGCGGCGATCGCTGCCGTCGAGGTCCCGGTACCTGGCGTACCAGACTTCGGAGACGTACATCATACGCTCGCCGTCGTCGGCCAGGGGGTTGTGCCGTGTGCGTCCGCGGCCGTCGGTCCAGCGGACCATTGGCTTGCCGCGGCGCTGCACGACCTCGGCCCCCTCGGGCATCGGGATCGGGTAGGCTTTTTTGTAGATGTTCGCCATGCTTGCAAATCCCTTTTCCGGCCAGGCCACCCGCCGCGGCCGGGGTATCGTCTTCCGTGACACTGAGCGGCCTTTGGCCGCAGAAAGCAAGGGGATTGGGGCAAGATTCGCACTGGATGCGACCCTCACGACCGGCCTGGTCGAGCGACTTGCGAAATCAGTCAGCTCATCTTGCGGCATCAGATTGTTGGGGTCTTCCCTTCTGCTTGGGGCAGCCAGCCGCCATCCAGGATTCAATCGTCTCCCGGTGCCAGCGGAGAAGGCGACCCAACCGAATGGGCAGCGGCAGGAAGCCGGTATCGCGGAGGCGATAGACGTGCCGCGAACTGCATTGCAGGATCCGGGCGACGTCATCCGGGGTGAGCAGAGTGGGGCACTGGCGGGAACCATTCCGAGGGCGGGTGTGAGCTGCAGTCATCCGAGTGAATCCTTTCACAGGGGTTGGGGTTTTAAGGGGTTGGCCTACAACGCCCCAGGTGGCGATGGGGCGGACGGGTAGGGGGGTGGGGCCATTGGACGCCCTGGTCGCCACAGGGGCCAACGTGGGCGGACACGGGCGAACCTGGCGTTGGATGCGTGGGCTGTCAGGCCGGAGCGGGGCTGTACAAGGCGTTACGCAATCTGGCCGCGCGCAGGCGTTGGCGATAGGCCTGTTGGTGCAGGAGGCTTCGAGGTGCAATAGCTCCCCGGAAATTTTTCCGGGAAGCTATCGCCCCCGTCTCGGCCGTGGGCCCTCTCCCGGTCACATCGCGGTGCGCAACCGCCGTCGCTTCCGATAGGCCCGCTGGCGGCAGGCCGGGCGGCAATAGCGGGCCTCGGGGCGGCTGGCATAGAACGCCACGCCGCATGTGGCGCACCGTCGGCGGTAACAGCCGCGGTGATCGCCATGTCGCCGCCAGCAGGCGGCCAGTAGCATCTCGCGGGTCCACATGACGTACCTTCCTGTCAGAGGACCGTCCACAATCTGTGGACGGTCTTACCAGCATCATTGCCCGGGGCGCGTTACGGCTGAATTTCCTCGCCACTCAACAAACTCTCCGATGGGGTGCAGCCGTTCCCACTGGCATTGGGAAAAACAATAGCAAGGGAGGACCCGTAACGGATCATGTCCTTTCGGATTGGCCGAAGTGACACGATGCGTTACGGTGACGCCTTCGATGCATGGCCTGGCGACAGGCGTTCGAGCAGTAGATCGCGTCCCGCCGGCGGGCGACGAATACGTTGCCGCAACGGGCACAGCACCGATTACGTCCGACCCGGCGCGCAGCGCGACGACGGGCGAGCACAGCGTCTTGATTGCAGCGTTCACTGCACAATGAGGCGTGGGGCATACCGGCATAGAACACCTTGCCGCATACTGAAGAGGTGCAGCGGTAGCAGCCCGTGTGATCGTGACCGACGCGGGCGTGCCACTTGGCCATGTCACCTTGGCTTCGAGATGTTTCCGCGTAGCGCGGTCGATCAGACGACATCGTTATTCTCCGCATGATGTGCATTGAAAGCCCGCCCCGGCCGCCAGGATTGACGGCCGGGTGCGGGCAGGGTGGTGATCATCAGTTGAGGTGGGGGAACACCTCACGCTGGCGGAACGTCAGCGCGTGAGCATTCTGTTCGAGCTTCTCACGAATCGAGGCGTAGCCCCACCGAACCCGGTCGAGTTCATCGATCTGTTCACGCAGGTTGGAAACCGCTTCATCGGCTTCGGCTTGTTGCGTGATCCACGATCGGGCGTTGTGCGGTTCGGTCTTCAGGTAACGCCGATTCTCACGTTCGAGCTTCTGGTGGATCGCATCGAACGCTGCGTCATGACGCGCGCTCAGTTCATCCATCTGACCGCCAAGGTGTGCGTCGATCTTGCGGATCAGTGTCCTCCGCGCATCGACCCAGCGACGCAGCAACACCAGGACATCCCACGACTCGGCCACGACACGTCGGCGCTCCCTGATGACGTCTTCGGCGTCATGGCCGTGCCAGTTATCGTCAAGGTCCAGTGCATGCCGTGCGTCAGCCAGGGCGTCGAATCGGGCGTTGATTCCTTGAGCGACTTGATTGTGGGCCATGACCTCATCGGTCAATTCCTGTTCTGTGATCGGCGCAGTGTCCAGTGGGGGCAGGTCGTACCGGCCGCGGAGCGCGGCATCCGCTTCATTGTGTTCGAGCCAGTTCACTTTCAGTTTCCCTGTGCAGGCGGGTCAATTAGAAGACCACCGGATGCCTGCGATCCGGTGGTCTCGATGGTTGAACGCAGTGGGGTGAGGGTGGGGCGGTCAGATCACGCCGCTGTGGCGAAGCTCGTTTTCGATCTTGGTTTCGATCAGGTCGGAAAGAGCTGCGAAGTTGCCGGCACAATGCTGGCACAGCGAATAGAGCACGACGCGTTGCTTGCCCGGCGGCGGCGCAGCCGGTGATTCCTCGCCGGGGATGTAGATGTTGCTGAACGCGGTCGGCCCGCCGCACAGCAAACAGTGCGGGCGGGCCCGGGCCGCCAGCCACGGAGGCGCAGGGGGGGCGCAGTTGAGATCGACCATGGTAATGACCTTTCAGATAGGGGGGGTGGAAGGATCAGCCCGGGCACTGGCCCAGACTGAAAAACTTGGAAAAACGGGCCAAAGTTATCACTTAGCCTTATATATCTATAAGCTAAGTGATAATCTTCGCGCCAAAACGCCCAAAAACACGCGTAACCTGTTGTCAGTAATAGAGTTAAAAACTTGGAAAACATCCGTTACGCTCCGCCGGAACCGTTACGGCGGGCGTGGCATCTGCGTCACTAACTTCCTATACCGCAAGCCGTTAGGTGGTTTCAGGCCCAGTTGCTGGCACACCGCGACGTTGGTTGGCTCGATTCCGGCCGCTGCCAGGTCTTCCATGGCCTCACCATACTGTTCGACCCGCTGGCGGAACGCCGTCCGACGGCTCGATCCGACCATGCCGTCGAACAACTCGGCGGCGTATACCGCGGTCACATCCAGCCATTCGGGCAATGGCTCGTTGGTGACCACGTAGATGGTCGCGTCGTTGGTCAGCGGCCGCAGGCGACCGATCGCCTGCATCAGTTCGCCGGTGACCACGTGCCGCCAGACTGCCTGCCAGCGAGGGTCGTCATACTGCTGACATCGAACCGTCCAGGTATCGGGGCCGATCAAGTGCGTGTGCAGTTTCCACTCCAGCGGTGGCCCACGGAGGTTGTCATCGAGGGCGCCGGGCCCGAACGCAGCGACCGCGAGCAGTTGAAGCTGGGCTTCGTTCGGCATGGGCCGGCCGATGATCAAACCGGCGGCGTAGTTCTCGAAAGCGTTGAGCCCGCGCAACGCGCCGTAGTGAATGACGGTTGCATTGCCGTGCTCCCGCTCGAGCAGTTCGGCCAGTCGGTCTTCGTCGTGCTTGAAGGTGACGCACAGCAGCGACTGGCCCGAATGGCGTTGGGCCACCTGCGCCACCAGCTTCACCGTCCAACTGTCGTCCCTGGCCAGGTCGCGCCGGTTGCCGGACCGGGTGCCGATCTTGTCCATCACCTGGCAGATGGTCGCCCGCTGCGCGACCGGTGGCGTGTCGATGACTTCAACGTGCCGGCCGAGCACCCCTTCAACCACGACCGGCTCGGCCGTGGCGTCGAGCATCAGCACATTGCGGTCCTCGGGAATACGACACTGCCGCGTCCAACGGCACGCACCGACCGACAGATGCACCGGCCTGGGCTCGATCACCAAATCGCGCAGATCGGCCAGCATGTTCGGCAGCGCCGTTTGCGTCCGCGCCACGGCGTAGGCGCTGCGGACTACGGCGCTGAATACATCGTCATTACCGATGATCAATGCGCCGGCGTTGGTCACTATCGGGCTGACGATCTTCGAGGATGGTTGCCACTGGCCGTATCCCGCCGTGGCGCAGGCCCGCAGAATCTGTTCCGCCAGGCCCTGGAAGATCACGGTCATCGCGATCGCGTCGTCGGTGTCGATGTGATCATCATCATCGTTACCATGGCAGTCGGCCAGCGCGTCCTGGAGTTTGCCGAGGTTGGCGATGAAGCGCTGCAGGCGTTCAACGGTCAGTTCGACCGGGGCGGCGATGGCCGAGAGGGCGTCTTCGTCAAGAATCACCAGGGGCCGATCACATAGCGCTTTCAAGCCCCACAGGTCAGCACGTCGCAGGTGCCAGCTGGTGATGATCAGCACCTGGGCCGATTCGTTCGCCCGGGTGGTGAACAGCTTGCGATAGGTGCACTGCTTGCGCTTCTGACACTCCATGCACGGACCGAAGCGGATCACGTACCCCAGCCCGCGGAAGAACTCAACCTCGTCCTGCTTGATGCAGGCATCTGCTTCGTTCGGTCCCTGTCGCCAGTAGTGCGTGGTCACGCCGCGGGATTGCAGATCGAGTTGCACCTGCTGGGCCAGGTCATGTGTGGGCGCGACATACACCGCCCGCGTACCGTGCTGGGCCAGCGCTTCGATCACCGCATGCGTCTTGCCCAGGCCCGGTGGCGCGGTCACCAGGCGCACGATCCCCGCTTCCGGCGATGGACTCGTTGATAGCTCTGGCAATAAGACCACGCGATTGCTCCAAGGTGATGCGGTGACCGGGCGACCATTGATCGTCGTGGCGCACCCGAAGAGAATGAACTTGACGTTGTTGGCGGCGCTGCACGACCTTGCAGTCGGGGCAGTTCGGTTCGTAGCCCGCCGCTCGCGCTGCCGCCCGGGCTGCGGCGCAGCTGAACCCGTACGAGCCATTGCGGTACACGCTGCGGATGATCGAGTCGGCCTTGCGCCGGGCGTTGTCCGCCGAAAGCTCGGGGCGATTGCGATCAGTCCAGGCCGACAACAGCGCCAGCGCCTTGGCGTAGGGCAGTTTCGCCGCCTTGGCCCAGCAGGCGATCTGCAGTTCACAGCGGTTGCGGGTGCCGGCCGGGGGCTGGGCATCGAAGATGCCCTTGATGCACGCGGGCATCGCGGCGCTGGTCAGTTCATCGACCACGTAACCATCGGGCCTGACCTTCAGCCCGGCGACTTGCGCCGTCTTGATCCGAAACGCACGCGGCTGTCTGACCCGGGCCAGCGTCGATGCCCACCACTTGGCTGCAGTCTCGACCGGGAATTGTGGTAAATCATCAGCCGACCACAGTGACCCACGCGGCCGTGCGGCCAGCTCGATGATCTCTGTGGCTGAACATCGCATCAACTCATCATGGGGCAGCTCGATCTTGTAGAGCCTGCTGGTGGGGTGGACCTGGTCCGGCAACCGCAGCATGCGGGGTAGCGAATACACGCTCGCGTCGATCTTCATCTCGGGCGCGCCGTGCGCCGCCAGATGCTGGATCAGATCGAGTGCAATCAGCTTCATGTCGGCGGTCAAGGACGGGCTCGGCTCGATGCCCAGCGCCGCCGCGTCGATCAGCACGTGCGCGCCCTTCGATCCACTGAACCACACCCGCACGGCCGCCCGCGGAAGGCGGAGTTCGTCGGTGAAGAACGTGACCAGTTCCCGGGCCCACCCCAGCGCCTGGTCAAGATCGCCGGCGCAGTCGAGATCGAAGAACAGCGGGGCAATGTGGGGCAGAGCATCGTCGCCGGTGTACTGCTCGCGGACCTTCCGCCACCAGGTGGTGCCGGCCAGGTTCCGGGGCGCGGCGAACCGCTGCACGCTGGCGAACAGCACCTGGCCCGCAGCGGCTTCGCTGACCTGATGGGCATGTGCTGATGAGCCACATGCGAGGGCGCGGCCGAAGCGCCAGGATCGCCACCGGCCCCGCCGATCCATCCGGCCGTAGCAGCGGTATGTGCATTGATCGTACCTGGACACCGGCCTGCTCCTTGCGTGAAGATCGTCGCCCGTAAGTAGGGGCAGCGATCCCGTCGCTTGGGCCGGGGACAATGTATTGACAAGGGTTTATAATCGGGGGATGTCCCGGGACGCCCGCCGGGGATGGATGGGCATACGCCCGTCTTTCCGGAGCGGATTCCCCGAAACACGGATGATGGCCGACATGCAGGGGTGCTATGGCTATGCCTGATCTGAATTCGACCCAGTCGATGCCTGAGGGTGACGAGGCTGCGCTCTGGGCTTGGCTGACCGGGGCGTCGCAGCAATGGACGGAACTGGACATCTCCGATCTGACTGCCACGGAGAGTTCGGCGTTCACCCGCCTGGTGCTCAGCGGTCAGTTGCAACTGCGTCTTCGCATTGTTGCCCGTGGCGCTTCGGCGGAACCGGTTGTCCATGCCACCTGTGTGGTGATGGGCGACTACAAGCAGGCCCTCGTGCGGGCCATACGCGGCGCGGTGCCGGAGTTTGGCGAACGGGTGGTTATCCAGCCGCCCGCGAAGGTTGAATACCGCCTCAGCTCCGCCGGCTTGGCCACGCAGTCAGAAGCTCTTGGATTCGGCGGCGGACCGCTGGGAGAGAGCTTCTTCGCCAAGTCGTTGCAGTTCGTCGCGCCAAGCGCGGTCAATATCACTGCGCTGGAGTACGAAGGACCATCGCTTCAAGCCGCGCCGGCCGCGGCCCCGCCCGCGCCCGATACGAGCGCAGCGAAAACGCCCAAGGTCCCCGCGTGGCCGGTGACCAAGACCGAAGGCTATGTGGCCAAGTACTGGACGGCCCGCCATGGGCGTTTCGTCGAGCTGGCCCGGGACGTTTTGGATGACCGCGACGGGGCGAAAGAGAAATTCATGGCTGAATTCGGTCCCACCGCCATCGCCCGGCACATCACCGAGAAGGTCGGCACCGATAACCAACGGGCATGCCGGTCTCAGGATGTGCTGAAGACTCACACATATCGACAGATCATCCAGCCATTGTTCAAGAATCCGCCCCGGAAACCCGCCAACTGGGATCAGATGGTCGCCGGCCGCACGGGTGACGACCTGCCCGACATCCTCAATGACATGCCGTTCGAGGATGACGAGCTGTGTTTGTAGCAGGTTTTGAATCCTGTGTTCCCCGCAGCGACTTCTCGGTCAAACGGCTTCTTGAAGCTGAGTTCTGTTCTTTGGAGTGGGTTGCGCTCAGCCATGTGCAGCGGCGCGATGCGCAGGGACGGATCATCGTCTGCCGCAAGCGCGGCGCGTATCCGGTTGCGGGCATGATTCGATGCGCCGAGTGCGGCCGATTCGCGCCGGCGGATCTCGGTCGCCAAGTGTGTGTCGACTGCCGCGTGGAAATCGACGTGCGCAGGTTCTCCAAACGGCTGGCCAATCTTGACCGCGACGATCATGTCGTTCTGCTCGCGCTCTCCTGGCGCCGGCCGCCATGGGCGCACGATTGGCTCAAGGAAGGGATGCCTGTGGCCCAGGCCGGGCTGGATGAAGGGCTGCTCACGGATGCGCACGAGCAGGACGGCGAATCGTCGATTGACGAGGCGGACCTCTTCGACGGCCAGCTCGCATCGGATCAGACATGGGGCCCCGGGCCGAGTTTACGCGAGCTGCGCGCCCAGCTGCGCCGGAGGTTTCTCGAACGGTACACGACCAGGAAGGGCAGGCAGCGCGTGCGCGTTAAGCGACACGGGGCTGGGTGCCGAATGGTGCTGCTCACCGAGGCCAGCGAGGCGTTGCAGAAGGAGATCGCCTACTACGAGGCGAAGGGCATCATCCATCCGTCGGCGCGCCGCGTGAGCAACCCGCATGATTGGCGCGAGCGGCCGCTGCCGATGCCGGGCCGAAGACGCGGGCGGTAGATGCTGTCGCCGAAGAAAACCCCAGCGGAATGCTGGGGATAATGAGGGACGTGTGAGAGGGCCGTAGTGCTATGCCGCGGGTTTGGCTAGTGCGAACTTGCCGCGTTCGGCTTTCACGAAGCGACTGGCGACGCCCTTGGCGTTGATCTCGCGGAGGATGGCGCTGTACAGGGTGGCATGCGGCGTCTTGCCCGCGGGGCTGGACCACAAGCCCTGCTCGTGCATCGCGGCGATCATTTCCTTGGTGTTCATCGGGGCGGCGGCCTGCTGCAGCACCTGGGCCGCGGCGTCGATCGCGCTGACGCGCTTGGGCTTGGCGTTGCCCTTGGGCTTGGCCGCGGACCGGGGCTTGGCGTCACCCTTGGCCGCGTCGCCGCCCCGTTTGGCCCGGGTGGCGTCCGGAGCGGTCGCCTTGGCCACCGCGGCCACCTTGGCCTCGGTGTTCGACGTGGGCGATTTGTCGGCCTTGGGCGCCGCGGCCTTCGCCTCCGGTTTGGGGGCATCGGCCTTGGCCGCCACCTTCGCTGGCTCGCTGGCGGCCGATCGGAGGCGCTGGGCGCTCTTGATGTGGATCCGCTTGCCGGTGGCCAGGTTGGTCGCGTTCCAGCCCTTGCCGCTGGAGTGCTTGCTGTCGATGCGGACCTTGGTGAGCCGGTCGCTGACCTTCGCGGTGTACGATTCGCCGATCTTGATCTCGTTCTGCTTCATGGGTGTTCTCCTATCCTGGAGTCGGGGTCAGTCCGCGAGACGCTGTATCTCGCGGTAGTAGTCGTTGATCTCGCTGGCGGTGCCGGTGTGGCCGTCCAGGGCGTGGTGCAGGTCGGTGGCCGCCTGCCAGAGCGTCGCTTCGTCCGCCTTGGCGTCGATCGCCTTGAGCTTCCCGTCCGGGCAGTCCGGGGTCAGGATCTCGACCTCGATCGTGCTGCTTCCGGTCCGGCGCTTGATCGTGGCGTANNCTTTCGGTTGGCGTCCTACTCGTGTTCGTCCAGCGTCTCTTCGATGAGCTCCCGCTCGATGCCGCTGACCGACTCGAGCAGGTCGATGAGGTCGTTGCGGATCCGGCCCATCGAGCCGGCGATGCTCCAGTCGCGGGGGGCGGCAGCCGCGGCCTGGTCGGCCTTCTCCAGTTCCATCCCCAGCCAGTCGAGCAGGCGGGCGACGTCTTCGCGGCGCGTGCGGTAGGTCTCGCTGGCGGTCGTCTGCGGGTCGTTCATGTTCGCGTCTCCGTGTCGGGCGTTGGTGGCAAACTTCGCGTCGCCACTGTTCATGTACGCTGCGTTTGGCCGAAAGGGAAGGCGGTTATCATGTTTTTCCATATGCTTGGCGAGATGGCTCGCCTGCGCCAGTTCGGTGTCACCGGAATGCTCGCGGTGGGCGAATGGGGGGCGGCATGAGGAGGAATGTCATTGGCCTGGCCTGTCGACAGGTATGATTGCAGAAGCCAGGTGAGGCATCGCTGCCCGTGCGAGATCCGTGATGCTGTGGTAGCGATCACGACGATTGGCAAGCTGCCCAGCCTCCTGTATCGCATCGCCCGCATCCTGGGCGACATCAGTGTCGTTTGGCGCAGCACCGTCGGAAGGCGCATCGGTCGCCGGATCGCGGGTCGTCACACCGGATGGAAACTGACCAGACACTTTCGATGACGGATGGGCACTTGCGAAACTACGGATGAAGCGACAGCCGAAGCGCTTCGCGGTGAGTATGGCGCTCTCCCAAAGCAGCAGTGGGAAGCCAACCAGGATCACTGCGTTCGCGCGTGGCGGGGCCGGAGCTGCGGAGGGGCAAGCGACAGCAATTGCGGAAACACCTGCCTGGGACGTCGAGCTGGCGGTTAGCTACCTCGTCTTTGGGCCGCAACCGGGTCGATAACCTGCCTACTCCGCGAGGGGCATTGATCCACCTTCACAACCGCAGTAGCGGCAGGCCAGCCCCCTGGAGCGCGACCCGGGAGGGTGGTTACTATGGTGGGGTCTCGCGGGGGCCGCCTTGGTGGCTTTCCTGACGGTACCGCTGCTGCGATCGTGAAGGGAAAGCATCATGTCCATCAGCACGCGGCGCAGCATGCTCTATCGCATCGCCCGGTTAATGTGCAGGGCGTAGTAGGTGTCCTGCACCTCGTACTCGATGCGGGTGGACTGGTCCGACGGAATGCCCTCATCACTGGCCGTATGATCGTGCCTGGTGCGATTCGGCAGCGGAAACTCGTACGCGCAAGGGGAAAGACTGGGAGATCGAGCTTCGCCAGCGGGCCATGATAAGCAGTTGATGGCCGCGAATGATGTACCGGAGATGTTAGGTCGCGAAATAAACGGCACCCTACTCAGCCGGCCGTGCTGCGGCGTGTGCTCGTTCCATTTCGTATGAGCGCAATCACTGGATTTTGGCGAGGCACTCTGCGACGGCAGAAGCAAGCGAGTTCCTGGTGAACGGCTTGGCAACGAAGCCCGACATGCCCTTGCCCGTGAAGCGATCGCCAATCCCCTGCTCGCTGTAGCCACTGCAGAGCAGGATGGCGATGTCGGGTCGCACGGCGCGAAGTTCCTCCATGACAGTTTCCGTATTAAGCCCCGGCATCGTCACGTCTAACAGGACAGCGTCAATCCCCGTGGCATGCATGCGAAAGGTATCAATTCCCTCGGCGCCGTCCGCAGCGACCAGAACGGTGAAACCGGACCGTTCGAGGAACGCGGTAGCGACATTGAGAACGTTCGGCTCATCGTCAATAACCAGGATGGTACCACCGTCGACGACCGGTACACTCATCACCTCGGCGAGCGGTTCACGGATTGCATCCCTCGACGTGTCCACGGGCAGTATCACCCGAAACACGGAGCCGATTCCCGGCGTGCTATCCACTGCAATCGCGCCGCGATGGCATTGGATAATGCCTATAACGGCCGCAAGCCCCAGACCGCGACCGGTGAATTTGGTGGTAAAAAAGGGCTCAAAGACCTGTGCGGTCGTTGCTCGGTCCATGCCGCATCCGGTGTCACGCACTTCCAGCATGGCATAGTCGCCTTCCGGTAGATCACTGTTGGGAAAGGATTGGGCGAGTTGAGGCAGGTTGTCGTGGATAACGCTAGTGGTGACGGTGATGGTGCCGCTGGAATCGCCGATGGCTTCCGCGGCATTGACCATCAGATTCAGGATCACCTGTCCGAGCTGTGAGGCATCGGCATTGATGGGGGGCAATGCGTCCGCCAACCGATAGTCCACGGTCACCGTGCGGGCGATAGATGCGGCCAAAAGGGCACGCATGTTGCCGATGATCCCATTGAGACTTTCGCTACGGAGACAGTTCGCGCTCTTGCCGGAATACGCCAGCATCTGGGCAGTGAGTGTCGAGGCCCGCAAAGTGCAATCTCTGGCGTTGGCGATATACGCGGTGACCTGTGCGTCGTCTTCCAGTTCCAGGGAAGCGAGATCCAAGTAGCCGAGCACGGCCGTGAGGATATTGTTGAAGTCGTGGGCGATACCGCCGGCCAATACACCCAGACTTTGCAGTTTCTGGGCATGCTGCATGCGTCGCTCCAACTCCCGGCGCTCCTGTTCAATTGCTTTGAGACGGGTCACGTCAGCGAAGGTAATCACCACGCCGTCGATGCGATTATCGAGTGTGCGGTAGGGCAGGATGCGCATGGTGTGCCAGCGGTCGTCGTAGGTTTGCACCTCCTTCTCCGTCGGCGCAAGACGGCGGAGCGTTTCTTGGCTTTCGGCGGCGAGTTCCTGGCCGTCGAAATTCTGGGTGATGTGGGCAATCGGCCGTCCCAGATCGGTGGGGATCAGGTTGAGCAGTTTCGTGGCTGGGGTGGTGAACCGCTTGATCCGCAGTTGGCTGTCCAGGAATACGGTGGCGATTTCCGTAGCAGTGAACAGATTGGTCAGATCGTTGTTGGCGGCAGTGAGTTCAGCCAGCCGCTCGCCGAGCTGACTGTTGACGGTGGTCAGTTCCTCGTTGAGTGATTGCAACTCCTCCTTCGAAGCCTCCAACTCCTCGTTGGCGGACTGCAACTCCTCGTTCATGGACATGACTTCTTCATTGGCGGCCCGGAGTGCTTCAGTGGCGGCATCGAAGTCGCCGGTGTTGGCGCGCAGCTCGTCTCGAAGCGCCTTCACCTCCTCCTCAAGTTGCGTGACCAGTGACTCATCCGCAGCTTGCGCCTGCGCCGTGGATGTCCGCGGTCGAGGTTCGTTCGCGTCCTCGAAGATGATGGCCAGAAGCTGGTCGGTCGCGGGGAGGGGGGGCACCCGAAATACGGTCAGTTTCGCCAGCATGTTACCTGCCCGTGCGACCGGCGTGGATGGAATGACGACCGGATCATCTTGCCGCAAGGCTCGATCGAGTGCCCGCCGGAGCGTCACCGAAAGCCTTCCGGCGGCCAGGTCAAGCACATTAAGACTTGCCAGACCCTTCGGGTGGCTCAGGTAGCGCTCCGTTTCACCGAAGAAATGGAGTATTTGTCCTTGAGGATTCACCAGCACGATGCTGGCCTGGAAGTGTCGCAGGAGCGCTGCCTGGTTGGTCAGGGCCAGTACCGCTGCAGTCTGCGGCGCTGGCCTGATTTCAGGCGTGGTCACGCGCCGGCCACCGGCCGACAGGGGAAACGCGGTGATCGGTCGGCCAACTGGTCGGGTAGAACCATAGATGCGCCTCTGTTTGCAAATCGGCTCAAACAACTCCTCCAAGCCGGCGATGCCTTCCGATTTGCCCAGGAACAGGTATCCAGGCGTGTTCAATGCGAAGCTGAACAACGACAGGATTTTCTTCTGGACTATCGGCTCGATGTAGATCAACACGTTGCGGCAGCTCACCAGGTCGAGCTTGGCAAAAGGTGGATCGGAGATCAGGTCCTGCCTGGAAAAAACCACTGCTTCGCGCAGTTGCTTGGTGACCTGGTACTTGTCGCCCTGCCTGGTGAAGAACCGCCCCAGTCGATCGGCCGGGACCGTTTCGACGACATTCTCGGCGTAAAAGCCGGCACGACCCACGCTCAGGGCCCGTTCGTCTACGTCTGAGGCAAACACCTGGACGTGGCGGGTCGTGTCGGTGGCGGCCACTGCCTCCAGCAGCAGCATGGCAATGGAGTACGCCTCCTCACCTGTGGCGCAGCCTGGCACCCAGGCCCGTAGCGGGCAGTTGGGATCTTTGTTCGCGACCAGCGGGACCACGACCTGCTTCCACAGGTCGTCGAAAGCTTCTCGGTCTCGGAAGAACGAACTCACGCCGATGAGCATGTCCGTGGACAGCTGCGTCAACTCCGCAGGGTCGTCCTGGAGGAGCTTGGAATAACTGCCCATGCTGGCGGCCTGTGTGATGCCCATTCGGCGGTGGATGCGTCGAACGATGGTGGTCTTCTTATAGTGCCGGTAGTCACTGTTGGCGCGGACCCGCAGGAGTTTGAGGATGGACTCCAGTGCATCCGTGGAGGCGCCGGTCACTATCGCGCCGCAGTTCCTCGTTCGCTTCAGGGCATTTCGGGCGTAGCCCACCAACGCCGCTGGCATTTGCGCCACCGACAACACCTGGTCAATCAGACCGCTGTCGATCGCGCTTTGCGGCATTGCGGGAGACTGGGCGGTCTCCGGAGATTGTGCGATGCACATGCCGCCGGCCCCGCGAACCGCCCGCACTCCGCGGGTGCCATCCGCACCGCTGCCGCCTGAGAGGATGATGCAAGCGGCCCGTTCCTGCCGATCAACGGCCAAGGATGTCAGAAAGTAGTCGATGGGCATCCGCACGCGATCCTGCTCCGACCGATCGGCCAGAACCAGCATACCTTTTTCGATCGACAGGTACTTGCCGGCCGGATTGGCATAGACATGATTTCGACAAACCCACATGCCGTCTTCGGCCTGGACGACCGGCATGCTCGTGCACCTGCCCAGAATCTCCGCCATGTGGCTGGCATGGTCGGGTTCGAGATGCTGGATCAACACGAAGGCCATGTCGCTGTCGGATGGCATGGCCTTGAAAAAAGCCTTCAGTGCTTCGATCCCGCCGGCCGAAGCGCCAATGCCCACGGTCAGCGCGGGTGTGGTGTCTTTTGCGTCATTCATCATAAACTCATCTGTTTACTTGCATGTTGGCGCGCGGTCACCTGAGCGATTGCGTTGCGCCCTTGCCACGATTGCCGGGCGACAATCCAGGCATGCTCAGGGTCGGACAGCGTGCGACGTGCGGCCATACCTGCGGGTGTGCGGTTCCTTTGCTTCCGCGTCGAGCCGATCAAGCATGTCCAGGCGCTGCCTGATCCACTCCGCTTCGTCATGGAGTTGATCGCACCGTCGTGGACTGATTGTGCCAATCACCCTCGATCTCTTACCGGCTCCTCGAATCAGGTTGCCGATGTGCAAGAAACGAAGCGCCAGCCGTTCCCGCGTTTCCTCTATAGCGCATTCCATAGTGTTCATATCTTCAACCCTCGCGATGACTGGCCGACGCCGACCCCATCGGAGCCGCCGCCGGCCCGCTCCCCTTGACACCCCACTTGGCCCCAAGGCCTTTCATTTCGCCCCAGGTTACGGTTTGTTGTCGTCCACCCCCTTCGACACAGCGGCATGCGTGGCCTCGGGGCGCGCTCCGATCTCTGGGACTTCGTTGGCATCGGCCACCTTGCCGGTCTTGCCGTCGATCTCCACCAGCATGATCGTCTCGCCCTCGAGGCAGTACACGTCGACCGTGAGCGACTTGTCCCGGATCTCTACAGCCGCCTGCAATGCTTTGCCCTTGCAGTGCTCCTCGGCGGTGGTGATCGCCGTGACCAGCGTTACCTTGCCTTCAGCCATCATCTTGCACATGTCCTGGGCATGGGCAGCGCCCGTGATCACCTGCGCCCAGACCGGAAAGGCCGCCACGCTCAATGCCGCCACCGCGATCGTGGCGACCGCCAATACTCGAATGTTTTTCATGACCGATTCTCCGTTCATCCATACGCTCCGGCGCTCGCGCAGCGGAAACATTCCGCCGCCCGCGAGGCGTGGAGGAAACTACCGCGGCCAATCGCGCGTTGTGTTTCAGTCCGGGCGCGATGGATGCTTCTCCTGCGTTGTCTGACTCAGTTCACGCTGGGCGCACAGCCAGTCCGATGCGGCGTCGCCTGGCGCGCCGGCCCGCTCGCGCGCCTGGAAGAGCAAGTACGCGTGGACGCGGACGAGTTCCTCACTTGCCAGTTGCCGGGCGATGTCGTCGGACACCGCGATGGCAGCCAAACTGGTGTTCTTGGGTTGTTGTTTGAGAGTAGATCCCATGGGTCATTGCTCCTGAAAGAAGGTGCATCTCTGCTGCGAACCGCGAAAAAAAAGACAACGCCGACGTCCGCAAAAAGTAACAATGCAAAGCAGGCAAGCGCTTCCGCCGCGCTTTCATGCGTCACATTCCACCACCGTGGCCTTGCGGGCCCAATGGGAATGTCATAGTACTTCAATCGGCAGGCGAGCGCGACGCCGGGGCTCAGTCGCATTCGCCTCGCCCAAGCGGCGCACGCACTGACATCAGAGTGAAGGTCGCCACAACGAGGCCCGCATCACGCAATCCAGTTATCCATTTCGGTGGGCCGGGCAAACGCTGCGTGCCCGAATCGCCCTCGCCGGACAGGCCGATTGCAGTCTCGATCATCGCGGAACGATGGAAGCGCCCGGCCATTGCCGGCGGTGCGGTCGGTCATTTTTCGATTTCGATGATTTGCTTGTCCTTATCCCAGAAGCTTTCGTGACAGCTTATTCGGCTGCCGGCGAGCAGCCACACGACGACGAGAATCACTGCAATTCCGCCGATGGCGCCGAGCCAGGACTTGTTCATATGCATTGCACTCCGGTCAAGGAAACCTGCCCGCGGCGACAAGCCGACTCCCGGCGCGGCGGTTGGCGCCGGGGCAGTTGTTGTGAGGCTCAGACCAACGACCGTCGCCCCTGGATCAGCCGGACGACCACGACGACGAGGGCCACCACCAGCAGAATGTGGATAATGCCGCCCATCGTGTACGACGTGGTCATTCCAAGCAACCACATCACGATCAGTATTACTACGAGAGTCCATAACATCGTACACCTCCCATTTCTTAAGCCGGACTACGGACTGACGACCATCACCTTGAATTCCACCGAGGTGGGCTGGCCGGTTTCTGGTGTTCCCTTTACGTAAACGCGATACTCCCCGATGTCGGCATCCGCGGGCGCCGCAATCTGGAGCTGCACTTCCGGTGTGTCGCTGCCCCTGACCGTTGTTGTTGTCGGCTCGACGCTAATGCCCTTGGTCGCCCTGATCTGCAGAGCCACATCCCGTTTGAAGGACTCATCCCGGTGCAGAGAGATGGTCACGGTTTTTCGGTCGCCTTGTTGGATTTCAGTGGCAAACGTCGGGGCGGCGATCCTGAATCCTTCCCCGGACATCCCTCCACCACGTGGACTCAGACAGCCGAACACGGCCGTCAGAGCCAGCGTCATCACGATCATGATTGTTACCTTCATGCGATAGCCCTTTCATAGAGTGGAACTTGTTGTATTCACTTCTCCAACTCCCGCGTGGCGACGGCGTTACTGCGCGCTGACGTTGACCTTAAACTGCGTTTCCGTTGATTCCCCCTTGTCGGGTGTGCCTTTCACCAGGATGGTGTGCTGGCCCAGCGGGGCATCGGCGGCTGCGGTAATCCTCACTTGGATATCGCCCTTGTCACCGGGCTGCACGGTGGTGTCCTTTGGATCGACCTGGAGGCCGGCCGGGGCCTGCAGTTGCACCTTGACCACCTGCGTAAACCCCTCGCCGCGTTCGACCGCCACCCGAACGGTTTGAAGTTCGCCCTGTTTGACGTTGGCAGCCATGGCCGGCACGCTGACCTTGAACGTGTCGTTTCCGGCTCGGCCGCCCTTCTCGCTGCTTTTGCTGCAGCCCGCGAGGGCCAGACCTGCAATGAGAACGCCTGCAAAGAACCTGTGCATGTCACTGCTCCTGTAAAGATAATGTTGAAAACGCAGTAATGGTTTCGTAGCTGTCCATCCCGCACGGTGACGCGAACGATGCGGACACCGCCTTGCGCGCCCGGCCTGCACTGACGCCCGGATTATTGCCTAAGGGGCGCCACATCGTCGCATTTGCGCATTCATGAACCGTTGTCTTTCCCGCACGCGTTCCACGCATCTGTGGGCACACTCTCGGCGAGCAGGTAGACCTGCACGGTCGTGCCGGTTGTGAATACGCCCACGACGGCGCCGGTGGTCGGCTCGATTTCCGCGGTGGCCTCGCGCACCGTCACGCCAGTAATCCGCTTGATCTCCAGCCGGAGCCACTCCGAGGCGTTGGCGAACAACTGTCGGTGAAAACTCTGCACCTGCGCGGCACCCTCAGGACTCTTCGCCAGGGCCCTTTCGGCTTCGGACAGGGCGCCGTGCAGCGTGATCACCAGCGTGGTATCGCTTAGCACCACGGTGACGGATCGGGGCGTGTTGCCCGTTCTCTGCTGCTCGAAAATGCTGGCTGCTCGTGCAATCTCGCGCGCCATTGTGGAATGGGGTTCACTCATCGGTTTCTCTCCGGCCGCGGCTGCCATTGAACTGCTCCAATACGTGAAAACCGGCGCGGTAAAACACCATGGGGCGTCCTACTGCGCCGGCTTACCGTTCAACGAGCCTCCCGGTCACGCCGGGCTGCCCTTCGTCTGGTCATCCGATTCGAATCGCGTTGGGAACACACCTGCCCATGCGTTCCTGTATTCCTGATCACGACGTCGGCGGGCCCGCTGGCCGCACTGACGCATCCTGCGCGTTGGCCGGCCGCGAGCGGTGCACCGCGCCTGGCTACAACACGACTCCCTCTCTCGCGACCGGGGGTTTGCCCGTCCGCGGGGCCACCTGCCCAAGCGCAGGCAGACCACGTCGCGCATCGTCGGCAGGGCGGGTTCCATTTCCACCCGCGAGAGGTACAACCCCAGCCATTTCGCCGATGACGTTGATCAGCTCGCAGCCGGATGGAACGACGATCTTGGCGTTTTGGCCCAAGGCCTTTTCGAGGGCCTCCAGCTTCCTCAGCAGTTGCGCATTCCCCACGAAGTAGGTATTCGCTGCCTCATTCACCAGTTGTATGGCCTCCGCTTCGCCTTCGGCCGCGAGGATCTTGGCCTGCTTGATGCCCTCGGCCCTCTTGATCTCTGCTCTCTTTTCTCCATCCGCTTGTCTCTCGACCGCGTTGGCGTAATCCAGGGCGGCGACCTTTTCATTCTCCGCCTTGACCACCTTGTTCATGGTCTCCTGGACGTCCGTAGGGGGGTCGATTTCCTTCAACTCGGTCCGGACAATTGCCATGCCCCAGCTCATGGTCTCCTTGCTTAACGTGGTCAGCAGCGCGCCGTTGATGTTGTCTCTTTCGCTGTTGGCAGACTTCAGCGTCAACGTGCCGATGATATTGCGGAGCGTCGTACGAGCCAGGCTGACAATCTGACGCTGGTAGTTGTTGACGCTGTACTGCGAGCACTTGACGCTCGCCTCGTCGTTCTTCACCCTGAAGTAGACTTGGGCATCAACGCGGGCATTGAGATTATCGTTAGTGATGATCTCTTGCGGCTGGGCATCAACCATCTGCTCCGTCGTGTTGACCTGGATCATTCTGTCAACGACAGGTATGATCCAATTGAATCCGGGGTTCGCGAAACGCCGGTAGCGGCCGAGGCGCTCCACCAGTCCCCGATGCGTGGGACGGACAATCCGGATGCCCATGAGAGACACCACAATGCCGAGGGCAACGACAGCGAGGGTGGCATACGCGATTGGATGCATGTGACGTTTCCTTGACTTCGAGACCTTGTTCGTTATGCCCGCCGCGGCGAGCGCCGGAGGGCGTGCCAGAGCAATAGGAGTACTACCGCCCCGACGACCGCGACCAGCAGACTCCAGAGATTGAATCCGGTGACGCCGGCCGTACCCGCGGCGTTGAAGAGCCAGCCGCCAATAACCGCGCCGACCATGCCGAGGAGAATGTCAAATGCAAGGCCCTCGCCGCGCTTGTTGACCAGCATGCTGGCGATGTAGCCTGCGATGAGTCCCAAGACCATCCAGCCAATGACACCTATGACCATGTTTGAGCTCCTAAAGAAAAAAGCCGACGTGGTCGAACGCCTGTCGGCGTTCGACCACGTCGGCTTACTTGTTATCGAGCCCCCCGATAAGTCCGGGTTGCCCTATCTCAGTCATCCGATTTCCGCCTGATCGGAGCCGCCTTCACAGGCCACCCCACTCAGCGGTATGAGTGTAGATTGCTGCTGTGGGAATAGCAAGTGGACTTCACCCACAGCCCCAATATAATCGCGATTCGAATGTGCGCCGGGGTATTCGCCCCCGGAGCGCCTTGCACGAGCACTGCGCAACAAGGGGTGCGGGTTCATAGAGGAGGGGCCCGGTCCGCATCTTCCTGAGCCGGGAGATCTATCCATGAGAACGAAGGGTGAAATCGAGGCCGCGATCTCCGAGGGCATTAGCCGGTTCGAGCAGGAATACATGGGACGGGGACCCAAGGATATTCGCACCCATCTGATCGGCGATCTTCTCCTGGTCCGGCTCCTGGGAGTACTGACGGCGGCCGAACAGCACTTGGTCCGATCGCTTTCGGGCGATCGAGGGCGAGACCTGGTCAAACAAGTGAGAACCCAGTTGATTGAAACGGCGCGGCCGATGATGGAGGCGATGTTCCGGGAAGTGACCGGGGTCCCAGTGGTGAGTCTACATCATGACGTCAGCACCACCACGGGCGAAGAAGTGATGATCTTTACGTTGAGCGCGTCGCCGCACGTGCGTGAATCCATGAAGTCGTAGCGTACGGGGTATGCCCCCAAGCGGTTGAGATCGCTGTATTCTCGAAATAAGCCCTAAAGTCGTGGTTGAGTTGCATTGTCACAATGGTGATGCCTCCGGGGTCCGCGATTGCAGTACCGGTTGACCCGTCTCGTTCGGCCGCCTCCTCCCTTGCTTTATCCACCCATTGACCGATTCGCGAAGTGGCCTGGAATTCGGTCGCACTCCGCACGTCCGTGTGGTATAGTGCAGTGGGCAACAGGGGGCGCGACTCGCTTTGCGGCGGGTCCGGTCGAAGTGTTCGGATGACTTGATGAAGGGCAGCCCAGCCGTTCCGGGCGGCTCGTTAGAGGGTAAGCCGACATGGTCGAGCACCATTGGGTGTTTGACCACGTCGGCTTTTTTGTGCGTGGTGCGCCGCGCGCCCGCTGTGTCGCTGGGGACGAAGCTGATGAGCGGGTTTGCTTCGGGCAAGACGCCAAGGATTGCCCCGACCGTCATGACCCTTGATACGCAGCAGGGGGCTTGCTGCCTGGTTCGTCTGGCGACGAGCGTGTTCGGTTGATCGGGCAGTGCAGCGGAGGCACCGGGGTCATAGTCTCTGGGATGCCGGTAACAAGGATGAAGGGAGACGTGCATGGACCCCACAACAGTAAACGCCGCGTCAGGAATCGATCGTAGCAAAGTCGCGACCCGGGCTGACTTGAGCATCAGGAGGACAAGTTCTGGGCAGCCGCGATCGAACTCGACAATTGAAGATACGGGGGAGCCATCCACAGCGGAAACAGGGCTGCCGCGGGCAAACGTCGAACTCTGCTTGCAGGTCGCCCCCGGGCTATTCGAGATTCATGCCGAGATCAAGGCCGATACCTTTCTGACGCCTAAGCGCCTGGACGGAACCGTCCAGGGGTTACTCGATGTGCTCGGCTGACTGAACCCGCGCTGATGTTCGATCCGTAAACCGGCAAATGGGGCTCACGGCTGCGCCAGGTCACAAGTCCTGGGTCGGGCGCACATAAACCCTCTCCCGCAAGCGACCGTGGATGTTCCCGGCGAGCGATTTGAGGTCCCGGTTGCCGGGGCCGCAGTACGTGATGCACCAAGCCAACGGTGACCTTCGGGTTGGCTTGGATTGCAGTCTTGATTCGGATGAGGTGTTGTGCGATGCGAGTGTTGTTGATCTCCGCCGCTACGCCGGACACGTTCTGGAGCTACAAACACGTCCTGTCGTTCATCTCCAAGAAGGCGTGCTTTCCGCCGTTGGGCCTGTTGACCGTGGCGGCCATGCTCCCCAAACACTGGAGCCTCAAGCTCGTCGATCTCAACGTGACATCGGTGACCGACGCACAACTCGCGTGGGCGGATTACGTGTTCGTCTCGGCCATGCTCGTGCAGGTCGCTTCCGCGCGCGACGTGATCGCGCGGTGCGGCAAGCTGGGCAAACCAGTCGTCGCGGGCGGGCCGCTGTTCACCACCGGTCACGCGGGATTTCCGGAGGTGAAGCACTTCGTACTCGGCGAGGCGGAAGACCTGATGCCTGCACTCGTGGCCGACATGATCTCCGGACAGCTCAAGCGGATCTACCGGGGCGAAGGGCGGCCCGACATCCGGCAGACGCCAGTGCCCCGATGGGACCTGATCAAGTTCAAGGAGTATGCCGTGATGCCGCTGCAGTTCTCACGCGGCTGCCCGTTCAACTGCGAGTTCTGCGACATCATCGTGATGAACGGCCGGGTCCCACGCCTCAAGACCAATGCGCAGATGATCCGCGAGTTGGACAGCCTGGTGAATGCGGGGTGGACAAGCCCGGTTTTCATAGTGGACGACAATTTCATTGGAAACAAGGCCCGAGTAAAGGCATTCCTCCGCGAACTGATCATGTGGGAACAGCAGCGCGGCATCCGGTTGCAGTTCACCACCGAGGCTTCGTTGGATCTGGCGGACGACCAGGAACTGCTCGACCTGATGGTCCGGGCGGGTTTCAAGAAGGTGTTCGTCGGGATCGAGACGCCGCAGGTGGATAGCCTGCTCGAATGCGCGAAGGTCCAGAACGCGAAACGCGACATGCTCACCGCCGTCAAGACCATCCAGAAGTCGGGGCTGGAGGTGATGGGTGGCTTCATTGTCGGTTTTGACAGCGACAAGCCCAACATCTTCGAGCGGCAGATGAAGTTCATCCAGGAAGCCGGGGTCGTGACCGCCATGGTGGGGCTGCTCCAGGCGTTGCCGGGCACGCGGCTCTTTTCCCGGCTGGCCGAGGAGGGCCGGATCCTCCACGACGCGAGCGGAAACAACGGCGACGCCAGCCTGAATTTCGTCCCCCGGCTCGACCGCGAAACGCTGGTTGAAGGCTACCGCGCGCTGGTCCAGCGCCTCTACACGCCGAAGATGTACTATCAGCGCATCCTTACGTTCCTGCGTGCGTATCATCCGCGGGGGCAAGGCATGCACCTCTCCTGGTGTGACGTGAAGGCTTTCTTGAAGTCGCTGTGGATCCTGGGTTGCTTGAGCCGCGGCCGGCGCGAGTACTGGAAGTTCTTTGTAAGAACGCTGCTCCTCCACCGCCGTGCATTCCCGGAGGCGATGACGCTTGCCATCATCGGGTACCATTTCCGACGCGTGGCTTCGGCGTTGTAGATCTCAGCGCGCTCAAACGGTGATGCTGGTGGTCATCCTGACGCCTCGTTCGATTCGGAGCGCGTTGGGAGGAATGACCGGGCGGGCGCGCGGTTGACCTGCCGTGTTCGCAGATGCCGCGACGGCGCCGAACAGTTCGATGCCATGGGCGCTTCCATCCCGCGTTGATCGCCGCGGCGCTGCGGAAGGCGCGTCCCGGGTTCATTTGCACCGGTCGCGGTGCCACCTTTGCTGGCGGGTCTCCTGAACGCCTATTCAGATTCTCCGCTACGCGCGAGTTGCCCCATCAGTTCCGGCAACGAAAGCGTCGCAATCCCGGCGCTTGAATCGGACATGGCGTAAGGGATGATCAACTGGTCACCATGCACCATCGCGCCGCAGGAGTACACGACGTTCGGCACGTAGCCGTCACGCTCATGTTCTTCGGGAATCAGGATCGGTTCCGCCAGCCGGGCGAGCACCCGCGACGGGTCGTGCTTGGCGAGCAGATCCACGCCGATTGCGTAGCGGCGCATCGGGCCAACGCCATGATTGAGGAGGAGCCAGCCCGCATCGGTTTCGATGGGGGAGCCGCAATTGCCGATTTGGAAAAGCTCCCACGGATGCCGGGGGCCACGGATCTTCTTGGCCGTGTTCCAGAAGTCGATGTTGTCGGATTGCATGAGATAAAGATTCTCACCATCGACGCGTGCAATGCACGCAAACTTACCATCCAGCTTGCGTGGAAAGAGGGCCATACCCTTGTTGGTGGCATACCGGCCATTGAGCGTCGACACGCGGAATGAGCAGAAATCCGGGGTCGCGATCATCTGCGGGAGCACCTCGAATCCGTTGAAAGCGGTGCAGGTCGCGTAATACATTACCGCGCCATCGTCATCGACGAAGCGGACGAAACGGGCGTCTTCGATTCCGTGACTCTCGTTTTCGCTGACCGGAAAGATGACCCGCTCGGAGACAGGGCAGTCGGGTGGGAATACGGCCACGTAATTGCTGTGCGCGAGCCAGGCAATAGCATTGACGGTTTTGCGGAAGTTCCTCGGGGCGATGCCTTGTTGGCGCAGGTTTTCAATGCCCTGCCCGAGTTCTTCGGCGCTGAATTGCGGCGGCAGGTCTGCAAGTACGATCTCGGCGATGTCGTTGTGGATGCCCATTTCCGAGAGCTTGAGATCGAAGGTATGCTTGTCGAAGATCGGAGCGCTGATGATCTCCGGTGTTCTGGCGTAGCGGCTGACGGCATCGATGGTGATGTCGTTGTTCGCGCGGATCACACCGGACCTGAAAGCGATAGACGACACGTGCCCTTCGCCGGTGGCGCGGAGGCTGACGATGAATCGGCAGTCACCCGGGGCCAGGTCACCCTGATCGGGATGCGCGACAATTGAGGGATTGAAGAGCGCGGCGGCCTCGACAGAGTACTCCTTGGTGAAATAGGCGCCGATTAACAAGCGTCGTTCCCGGGAAACACGCCGGCCGTTGAGGTGCTTGCTGATCATGTCAAAGTGGGTCTCAAACGCGCTCAGGATGTCACGATGGCGCGGCGAGAAATCGGCAATTGCCTCGGTCAAGAGGATGCCGACATCGGCGTCCGAGAGTTCGAGCGCACGATCCAGTACCGATCTGAGGTGCTTGTCTGTCGTGGGAAAGAACGGTCGCGTGATCACCCGACGTTTATCCGCGAGGAAACGCTCCGGCCTTCGTACGACGCTCAACTGATGACTGCTGGGCATATAACTCCATCTTACTTGCGGAGAATCAGCTCTACTCCACCGTCGGCGACGGTGGGTTGCCGGGATCGCTCCGGCGCCTCCCCGGGTTGCATCTCGTACATCGTCAGCAATGAAAGCAGCCATGATACGCAAGACTCTGCGCCGAAGTTCTGATTCACGCCGCCGCGGATCAGTCCGTCATGGCAGCCGTGGGACCTGAACTCGATGAGTGAGACGCCGGCGTCGTTCTGCCCCAGGTACCAGGCGAAACAACGCCGCATCTCGATCAACCACCTTTCTTCGCCGGTGGCCCGGTGGGCGGCCTTGCAGGCCTCGATCAGGGCCGCCGCCTCGACGGGCTGCTGGTCGTAAGGGGCACGCTGCCCGCCACGATGCAGCCAGCCGTCGCTGCCGATCACCGAGAGATGTCCATCGACGGCGGTCTGAACTTCGAGCAGCCAACTCAGCACGCGTAATCCGCGTTGCGTCAGGCGCTCCGCGTCGAGCGCCAGTCCTGCCAGGATGAGTGCCTGGGGCACGCGGGCGTTTTCATAGGTAACCACATCCTCACACCACGGCCAGTCGGTGGTCTCGTGCTCCTGGAAGGCGGTCTCCAGGCGTTGAGCGAGGTTCGCGAGCGCGCCGCGCGCCGCCTGGTCATCCGGAAACTGCCGGAGGTAATAGTACAGGCCAAGTGCGGCGAACGCCCACGCTCGCGGACTCGCGATGCACTCGAAGTTCCCCAGTGACAACCGGAAGAGATCCTCGGCAAGCAGCAGCATGGACTTGTGTGGCGCATGGGCGATCAGGTAGCCCAAAGCCCATTGCGTGCGACCCTGACAGTCGTCGCTCCAATCCGTTTCCAGCCAGCGGCGGTCATAACTCATCAGGTTGCGGAAGCGTCCCCCGCCGCCCGGTCGCGCGTGGTTTAGGAATGCCAAATAGGTCTGCAGCGGCGCCAGTGCGTCTTCGTCCTGAAAGTGCGACCAATGCATGGCGGCCACAATAACCGCTCTGGCGTTGTCATCGGTGGAATAGCCATGGCGTCGATCCGGGGTGGCGTATACGCAGTGCTGCAGAATACCCACGTCGTCAGTCATCCCGAGCAGAATGCCGAGTTGCACCTCCGGCAACGAAAGCCGCATACGCGACTCGCGCCTTTCCTCGCGCGCCCGGACCCGGGTTTGTTCCGCGGCGTCCGTACGCGCCTCCGTCAAGGTCTCGTGGTATTGCAGGGCGACGCGGGGCCATATCATCGACCGGCCCGATTCGTATGCTGCGGCTTGCATCCGTCCCCGTTCGTCGGCATTGTCAATGAGAGTGCGAATAGCGCAGGCGAATCCATCGACATCGCCGAATTCCACGAGCCGCCCGCGCCCGTTGGCGAGCATTTCCTGAGCATACCAGTAGGGCGACGAAACGACGGCGGTTCCGGCGGCAATCGCATACGCCAATGTCCCGGAGACAATCTGATCTCGGCTGCGGTAGGGCGTCACGTAGATGTCCGCAGCCGCCAGGTACGCGCAGAGGTCTTCCTCGGAGACGTACCGGTTGTGAAAGATGACGTTTTTCTGAATGCCCAACTCGAGCGCCTGGTGCTCGAGCGAAAGACGGTAGGATTCCCCGGAATCACGCTTCACATGCGGGTGCGTGGCGCCCAGGACGGTGAATACGACATCCGGATGATCCAGTACGACCTGCGCCAGGGCCTCCAGCATGACTTCGACACCCTTATTCGGGCTAAGCAGGCCGAAGGTCAGGATGGTTGATTTTCCAGCCGTTCCGAAGCGCTCCTTGAATGCTTCCGCGTCTCCGAAAGGAATGTCGGGTACGCCGTGGGGGATGAGCCGAACGCGTTCTTCCGGAACGCCGTAGCAGTCATGAAGGATCGCGCGGGCGCGTTCGGCCATCACGACCAGCGTTGCGCTGCAATCGCAGATGCGTCTGAAAACGTCGCGCTGACTGTCGTTCGGCTCGGCCAACACGGTGTGCAACGTCGCAACGACCGGTTTCTTAAGCCGTTCCAGCAGTTCCAGGAGGTATACACCGGCCTCGCCTCCGAACAGCCCGAACTCGTGCTGCAGGCTGATTGTATCGAACTTGCTGTCGTTGAGGTAATCTGCGGCGTTGCGGTAATCGTACTTTCGGTGCTGTCCGATTTCAAACGCGACTTCGGGGCCGTAGTTGTACGCGTCGTCCTGGTCATTGACGGCGATGATGCCTACCCGCTCGGTGGATGCCAGCGGCTGGTCGTAGATCCGTTCGGCAAGCGCCGAAGCGAGATGGTGGGTAAACGTCGCAATACCGCACCGACGCGGGACGTACGAACCGACCAAAGCCACGGAAGTCCGCGAGGTGTTGGGTTTGGTGCGCTGCGAGGCTTTGCTTTGTGTTGCCATGGTTTCTCCTGTAGGCCGCGCCACCCGCGGAGCGCGGCGGCGCGGCCGGACGCCTGAAGACGGCTTCTCGGGAAGTACTCGGTCCCTGGCCGTTGCCACCAAGGCGGCAGAACAGGCCCCTCACCAGGGGCGTTTCATTGGGCTCCGACGTTCGTCGGGCGCAGGCGTTAATGCATGGCGGCCAGAATAGCGGCCTTGGGCAACGCCACGACAGCGCAAACCATGTCGGCCGCGCCATAGTAGAGCAGCACGGTGCCTTCGCGATCGACTATTCCGGTAGGGAATACGACGTTGGGCACGAATCCATGCAGTTCGAAATCGGTTTCAGGTGCGAGAATCGGTCCCGAGGTCTGGCCGATTACGCGGCAGGGCTCATCGAGGTCAAGCAGCAGCGCCGCCGCGGAGTAGGTTCCCACCCCGCCGCCACTCGGTCGCGTGCTACCGTGATAGATAGCAAGCCAGCCTTCGGGCAAGCGGATGGGAGGCGGCCCCGCGCCGACGCGACTGGCAGACCAGTCGCAAGTGCTGCCGTGCACAACCTTGTGTTGACCCCAGTGAACCCTGTCCGTGGAGGCGGCCAACCAGATTTCCGGCTGCGTCAAGCGCGTGCCGCCGACGGGGCGATGCAACGCGAGGTATTCACCCCCAATCTGCTCGGGGAACAGCACCACGTCCTTGTTCTCAATAGGGAAGATCACGCCGTGGCGTACGAAGGTCTGAAAATCCGTCGTGGACGCAAGTGCGGTGGCGGCGCCGTGGCGTGACACGGCGACGTACGTCAACCAGTACTCATCGCCGATTAGCGTGATGCGCGGGTCCTCGACGCCGAACTCCTCGAATTCGCCCTGCGGTTCGAACAAAACACCGTCGTCCGCGCTGATCGACCGGCCGTCGCCGCTGCGCAGGACGCGGAGGTGCGATACCGACGTGAGGCGGACCAGGCCATCGCTCTTGCATTGGACAACCCGCGCGTCGGGGCGGTCGATTTCATGGTCGGCGATCCAATCGACGGCAATGCCGATCCCGGTCTGCCAACGCGGCAGAGCGGTATAGCCCTCGCGTCGTTCGCGGGGTCGCTCTGCCACGCGTACGAGCAAGATCACCTCATCACCGAAGGCAACCGCTCCGGGATTGAAGGCGCCGACGATTTCCAGATCAGCATGCGACGGTTGCAGGTCGCCGGGGCGGCATAGACAGGCGTTGAACGAGCGACGAATCATGAATGGCATCCTGCGTTTGCCGAGTGGGTAGCCGTTCAACCGCCGCACTATCCTCGCACGGATGTATTCCGAACCAGTTCGCGGACCATGGGATGATCGGCCAATTGGCCGGCGTCGAGACGCATCAGATTGCCCTGGAGTTCGTCAAGGTGACCCGCGAGCAGTCCCGACGAATCCTTCCGGAGCAGGCCGAGCATGCGCGGGGGTGCGAAGATGACCAGATCATCGATTTTGTGTCGAGTGACGCTCGCCTGTAGCATCGCGACAATCTCACCCGCGAATCGTCGCTCCTTCTCCTCGACGTCATGGGTCATGCCATCCCCGGTCTGCGGCCGCAGGCGTTCATGGTCCGGGAAGGTGTTCTCAAGCGTTTCAAGCTCATCCACGTGTTGCGACCCCTGCTCTGTCAGGCGGCAACACATGAGTCGGCATTGTGTTGCGTCCACCAAGGCAAACCATGCGTGGCCGCCCGGTTGCGTATTCGTATTAGCCATCCGTGTTCTCCTTGCCTGCCAACTGGTCTCCGTTCGCCAGCGATGCATTGGATTCTTTCGAAAATCCACCGATGGCGGAAGTGCCGCCCTTCACAATAACCCGGACAGGCGTGTCCAGGCTGTCGATGCATCCATGGCGACTCCGTGCGCACCGGCTGGATATTCACGTACGGCTGTTGCCCATGCGGGGCGGGTACGCCCACCGAAGGGTCGGATCGGTCAAGCGGTCCCGGGTCATCAATGTGGCTGGAGCCTTGCGCCATCGGCTGGACGACGCATTGCCTGCCACACCGAGACAAACAGGACCGATCCTCCGGTCGCGACCAAAAGGCTCTCAAGGCTGAGACCTCGCGCGCTGGAAGCGCTCAGAAGGCTGACGAGCACGCCGCCGGCCGTAGCACCGATGGCGCCGAATAGCATGTCAGAGCTGAACTCCCGGCTGCGCGTGGCCGCGAATGGATAGCGGATACCCAGATGGTACAAGTCATAGCAGATAATCGCGCGGTCGCGCTTATTCGCCAAGGCATTGCTGATGCTGCCAATACTGAGCCCCAACACGATCCAGCCGATGAATCCCACAAGCATCGTCGGACTCCGTAAAAAAGCCGACGTGGTCCAACGCCTTGGAAAGTGTTGGACCACGTCGGCTTACTTGTTATCAAGCCCCCCGGCCAAACCGGGTTGCTCCATATCCAGTCTTCCGATTCACAGCCTCGCAAGGATCCGCGCGCAGAGCGTGTGTCGAGACGATCCCTTCCGATATCCCGATTGTAGGTCTCTACCCGCGGGAAATCAAACGAACGTGCGTATCAGTGATCTTGTCGTCATCGGCTGGTATGCCCGGCGTCTTGTGGGCGACTACCGCTTCTTTTTTTCGCGGACCAAAGGTGATTCGGTCAAGGTGAACACCACGATTTCTTCGCCTGTGGACGTGCTGATGTCGTGATGAAGGCTCACCACCTTGACCCCTGTGACCTCCATGACCATCGATTCCAGAACTGGTCGAGCTGTTTCAACCAACTGAGTGCGCACCTGTTTGAGCAGGTCTCTGCCCCTTTCGGTGGGCTGCGATTGCACAAGTTGCTGTTCCGCGGCGGTCAGGACCCCCTCCAAGCGTATGACGACGAGATCATTGATCAAGTGTGAATGGACATCCGTTGGGCCTCGGCCCATGAACTCCTGCTCAAAACGCCGGATGCCAGCACAAATGGCCGCTTCGATTTCGCCCTGCGTTTTCATGGTCACCTCCGAGCGATCCCCGGTTCACCTGCGCAGCTTTGCCCCTGCCGCTGGGCCTTGTCTGTTTGGACTGACGAGTGCTTGATCGCGGCATTCCGGGGGCCGGACCTTCGGTAGCGAACACCCGACCGCATATTTATTTGGAATCCGACAACCATCAGTGTCCCGATGTGATATGATACCATGGCAGTTCGGTGCTGCACGGCCTTCCGGCAGCATCGGACATTTTTTTTCGGACGACTTGATGAAGGGCAGCCCGGCCATTCCCGGGTGGCTCGTTGAAGAGTATGCCGACGTGGCCAGGCACGATCTCGTGTTTGGCCACGTCGGCTTTTCTGCGCTGTTCGATCGACTTCATGCCAAGGCAGAGTGACATGAATAAGCTGAGTGGAACAATGGCAGAGCAGATCGCCACCGCGGCAAGTGCATTCGAGCAACAACGCACGGGCCTCAAGCCCAAAGCCGTGTCGGTGATACTGACCGGTTCCACGTTGGTGATCACTTTGCAGGGGGCCCTGTCGGAGGCGGAAAAAGCGCTGGCCCAAAGTTCAAGCGGAGCTGCCCAGGTGTTGGAATTGCACCGTCAGTTGTTTGCCAATGGTTCGGCGTCGCTGTGTCGGGACATCGTGCGCATCACCGGAGTGGCACTGGGTGGCGTTTCCGCGCAAATGGAACCGCAGGCCGGCGCGATCATAGAGATATTTGCAACCGGCACCTTGGTCCAGGTATACGAGCTTGCGCAAAGCGTGCCGACGGAGGCCTGGAGTCATGCCGGAGTGGACGGCGTTGGTGGAGAGAAAGATGCTGAGTAGCAGACGCCGGATGGCGAATTTCCGCGGCGTCAACCCGCGTGGTTGACCTTCTTGCCGGATTAACTTGTGTGTGTCGAGCTTCCTGGTGCAAAGCAATTTACCGCTGCCGGTCTCGCCAGGCCGGGCGATTGAGGATGTCAGTTGGCCTTCGGAATTAAGGCAAGGCACTATGACGGAGCATGAGCTGACGCTAGTGAACGAAACTGAAGCACGGGATATTGCGCAACAGGCGAGTGTCGAGGTGGAGATGCTCCTGGTTATTGATCAAACGCTGCGCAGGGCACTGGAGTGGATGATACGGGATCCTGGAAGTCGCCACAAACTCTCAACATTGCGATTTCACACATTCTCTCTTGAACGTCACCTCTCCCGTGTTCATGCGCTTGCCGATCATGGCGGATACATGCACTGGATCACTGAACGCACTCCGCGCCTGGTCAATCACGTGCGTTCGCTTTGGGAGGGACGTGCAGCACTGCGCACACGATTAGAGGGTCTCGCGGAGCGAACGGATCAGGTTTCCTGGGACGATGCGCTCGCATTCAAGCAGATTTGCGCGGACCTCGTGACCCTCCTGGAGGATCTTCAGTCGCACGGGCAGGAGGAAGTTGCGTTGCTGCAGCGGAGCATGAACCAGGATGAGGGGGGGACGGGCTGATTGCGAGAACGGGGTTCAGCCCCTGATCCGCCTTGCGGTGCAACCTGGACGAGCGCAAGGCCAAGTGTTCGCTTGCAGCCGTCAGAAGGCCTCTCCGCAAGCGATCTTTTGGGTATGCGCGTGCCGAATTGGGCCTATGCAGCCAGGACCAGGTAAGCGAAAGCCTAGGCCGGCCCTTGGGAGACTACAATCGGCATGAGCATGTTCGGCGAAGAAGTGGTGGCCCAGACCGCGCTCTGGGGCGGTTGGTGGATCGTTGCCGGTGTTGTGATCGTGGTGGTCCTTGCCGCCCTGCTGGTCATTGCGCGGTTTTTCCAACTTTGGCTGCCGGCATACTTGAACAACGCAAGCGTCCGCATGATCGACTTGATAGGAATGTACCTGCGCAAAGTGGACATGGCCACAATCGTCTTTGCACGTATTCAACTCGTGAAATCAGGCCTCTACGACATGACGGTCGGAGATCTTGAGACCCACGTTCTGGCAGGTGGTCATGTTGGGGCCCTTGCACGCAGCCTCATCGCCGCTGATCGCGCCGCCCTGGCACTGAACTGGCGGGAGGCCTGCGCGATCGATCTTGCCGGGCGTGATCTCGTGGATGCGATCAGCACGAGTGTGACGCCGCGTGTGATTGTCGTGCCGGACCCGGCATGGCGGCGGCCGTTCATCGATGCTGTCGCAATGGACGGCATACAAATCAAGGCCAAGGTTTGTGTGACCGTTCGCACGAATCTCGAACAACTGATCGGTGGCGCCACGGAAGAGACAATCATCGCGCGCGTGGGTCAGGGGGTTGTTAGTGCAATCGGAAGCTCAAGGACGTACCAGGCTGTGCTCGAAAACCCCGGCTGCATCAGCAAAGAAATACTTGGCAAGGGTCTCGATGCGGGTACCGCATACGAGATCCTGTCGATCGACGTCGCCGATCTGGATGTGGGCGAGAACATCGGGGCAAGGCTCCAACTCGCACAGGCCGCCGCAGATAAGCGTCGGTTCCAGGCCGAAGCCGAACAACGCCGGGCCATGGCGCTCGCCGAAGCGGCGGAACATCGCGCCCGAGTTCAGGAAAACTATGCAGAGGTGATGCGCGCAGAAGCGGCTGTGCCTGCGGCGATGGCCGGCGCGTTCCGCTCGGGTAATCTGACTGGCGGAGGCGCTGGGGGGCCTCCCGCCAGGATCAATGCAACGGGTGATCACGTGGACTCGGGCGCCGGGGGAGGCAGCTCGGAGTGAATGTCTACCTGTCGCCTGGTCGCGGGGTCGTTCGCGTAGGAGAATGAAATGAACAATCGGAAGCGGGATGTCATCCATGAGCATTGGCGGAGAGTCATTCAATACGAAGCCAGGGATCTCGACAGGCTGCAAATGGCCAGCGCCCGAATCGCCGCGGACCGGGATGTGCGCGCCGATTCCATCCTGGACGGTCTGTTGCAGAGCGATATTCAGAAGCGCCGGCACGAACTTGAGCAAGTACAACAAGGTGATCGTTTGCCTTCAGCTTCGCCAGCTTTAAGTGCCGATGGGCCCGCGCGACCTGCGGCGTGTAGTCAGGAGATGTCCCCCGCCGAGATACATGAGGCGTTCAAGGCCCAGACGGAGCTTGTCGCCGCGTCGTTGGAGGCGCGGGACGAGGCCCAGACGCATAAAGTAATAGCCCATATGCGCGAGTTGCAGAAGTGCGGCCCGCAAGTGATTCCGATTGCGGAACTGGCCCAGTACGAGCGGCGCGTCAGCGAACTGCGCAGCCATATCAAGAATCTCGAGGCGGAGATTGGGGGGTTGAAAGAGCAGGTCATCTTGGCGGCCCGCAAAGGGACGCCGCAGGACCTCGCCCGATCGATGGGACGACTCGCGGCCATCCACGCGGCACACCCGCGCCTACTGGAAGAAGCGGAGGTGGAGGCGCTTCGTCGCCACGTGGCCAGGGCAACTGACGAGGGTCACCAGGATAGACGCGTCATGCGGGAACTGCTTAATCGCGAACGCAGCATCGCCGCGGAAATCAAAAAGCTCAGCGCAAGTGTGCGTGAATTCCACCGAGTGTCGTGCGCGCTGCCCGAGACGAGCGACATATTTCAACGAGCAGAAGGAGAGTACCGGCGTGCGATCGAGCGGGTGGACGCGTGCGACGGCGAATGGTTCAGCGCAATCGTGCTGGAACTTGCCGATCTGCTCGCAGAGTGGACGCTGCCGCCGGTGGAAGCCGAAGGCCAGATCGATCGTTTTCTGGATGGGATCGGCGCGGGGTTGAAGAGTATTCGCGCCCAGATTCATGAAATCGAAGGCAGACGAGGGGCTGGCGACGATGATGCGATTGGATCGTAGTTTCCTGAAGAAAGCAGCGTCTGCACAGATTGGGGGGCGGGTCGGGAGCCGTCGTCTTCGCGTCATGCCAACGCCTGACAGCCGCCGTCGAAATTGATTTAGCGAAACCCAGCGTAGCCAAGGAACCGGTAACCATGGCCTCGAAAGATAGGAATAAATTGCTTCAGACCGGCGCATCCGCGCGCGCCGCGCGACCCAACGGTGTCTGGCCTACGCTGCGGACTCTGCTGCGAACGCGGATCTTCGCAGGCTTGGCGACGGTCATTCCCCTGTGGGTCACGTGGGTCGTAGTCAAGTTCCTCTTCGATGCGATGCGGTCAGCGACCCAGCCGATCGTCGAGTACGGCATCCAGTGGGTGAACCAGTCGGGCGGCCGTGAACAGTCGGAAATGCCGGCCTACGTGGGCTGGGCGGTGCCGGTGATTGCGGTACTGCTGACCTTGTTCTCGCTGTACCTGCTGGGGCTGCTGACCGCTAACGTACTGGGTCGGCGCATCGTATTGCTGTTGGAACGCTTGTTTGAAGGGTTGCCGCTGGTGAAGACGCTGTACGGATCGACCAAGCGCATTATCCTCACGCTGGGGGGCGGGCGCAACTCGGCGGATTTCCAGAAGGTCGTGCTCGTCGAGTTCCCCAGGCCAGGAATGAAGTGCATCGGGTTTCTTACATCCGTAATCGAAGACGTGGACTCGCGGCGCGAAATGGCCACCGTGTTCATCTCGACCACGCCCAATCCGACGACCGGCTACATGCAGATCCTTCCCCTTGAGGAAGTGTCGGAAACAGGCTGGACGGTCGAAGAAGCGGTCAAGATGCTCATGTCCGGCGGCATTCTAAGTCCCCCGACCATTGCGTTCGATCGCATCCGGCCCGTAACTTGGAATGCTGTCGATCCCCCGGGGGAACCGGTTGCCCGGCGGACGCCGACCGAGGGTTGAACGAATGGCTGGCGAGTGGTCGCCGTGGACTTTCGCAAGGCCAATACCGGTGAACCCGACGTACGATAGAGGGGCCGCACGAGGATTGACGCATGCTCATTGCTGAATTGCCGCAGCTTGTTGTGGGAGCAATCCTGCTTGTTACCGCAATCTGCGTGTTAATATTCGCGTTGCTCGTCAGGCGTTGATAGGACCTTGCCAGCCTTTGAAGAGGTTGCGTTCGGGGAGATCCGGCCCGCGGGCGAAAGTCGTAGGCCGTTTTGTGGTTGGCCGGGGCGGTGAGGCTGTCTACCCGACAGCACCCGAACAATATTGGGGGTGGGTGTTCTGGGTTGTCACCGCGTCTGGCCCTCGGAAGGGGGTGCTTCCCGCAAGTCGCGCACTGGTAAACCGTTATGAACCCTCCGCACGCTTTTGCCAACGTGAATGTCGTGAGTTCAAATCTCATCACCCGCTTTGACGCCTCTGGTTGACAGGAGTTGACCAGAGGCGTCTATCTTGCGCCCCCCGCGCGAGTTAGAACGCCCGCGACCACCCCGCCCGACCCGCTCCGACCCCCCGCAACCCGCCCCGAGTTGACAGGAGTTGACCCGGGTGGACTGCCGTACGGCACCGAGTTCGGCCCCGTCAGCCGACACCCTGGCACCGACTTCGGCCCTGGCGGGGGGGCAGATCAGATGTTTCAAGGGAAAACGAAATCGCAAGTGGTCACGGTGGCGCGATGCTCAATACACGTCTCTTCGGCAAGCGGTAGGCAATACCGCGGCAGAAACAACGAGTAAAATCGTTGCCAATGATGGCTCCGGAATAGTCAAGTCCGCCAGGCCACGCACCCCGTATGGGAAATTGACCATCGGCACATAGGCCGTCGCGCTGGTGGCAACGTCAACCGTGTAGAGGTCATTGCCGTCGGTGCCGAACAGCACTCCGTCTCGCGTGAACGCGAGGGACTGCATAAACGGACTGCCGGTAGTGCCGCCTGGGTTCACTGGCGTATAGGTTCCATCGACAGGATCAATGGTGAGTAGGCCGTCATCCCGGCTCCAGCCAAACAGGACGCCTTGCGGTGAGAAGTCAAGTGCCTGGGAAGCACGAACCGGAAGATCTGAGATGAAGGTCGCATTGCCGGTTACGTCGTCCACCGTGAACAGTTGGGAAGGTCCAAAGAAGGACGTCTTGTTGATCGCATACAGGACGTCTCCTGGGGAGTAAGCGAGAGCGCGAATATCGGCTAAAGGGGTACGGACAAGATGCTGCGCAAGACCGCTGTGCTGGTCCAGGCGATACAAGTCAGTCTTATTCGCGATTGTGATGGCGTAATCGCGGCGCATCGCCATTGAATTCATGCCCCGGATGCCTCTGTGGTGAAGTCCGACGCAGGTTTGTGATTCAACGTCTGTGCGGAAAACTGCATCGGACTGGTCGAGTGGATCAGTCCACCATCTCACAGCGAGAAGGTCAGCGAATGTAGCGTGGGGTGCCACGAGAGCGCTGAGCGCCAAGAGAAATGGCCAACTGTGGAAGTTACTCATCTTCATATCTCCTGAAGTAAAGCAGAGGTTCATGCAGTTGTCGCCTGCCGCACTAGACTTCTCGCGTTTCAGGTGTCCTGTACAGACCAGCGTGACCACACTCACAGCCCGGGCCAGTTCGTCGCGTACAAACACGTACGGCTCCGGTGTTGCGACCAATCCCAGCCGCCGCGCCCGACGTCAGCTCCCAATCGTTGACTGGCGCACTGCCCTTTCTTTAAGTGCCAGAGCCTGTAGCTGCGGCGATCGTGCAATCAAGAGTGGCGTATTAGGTGAACTGGCGGCGTACGAAGTCTGCTCACGCCACGCTCGCCTGCCCCGCCTCGGCGGAGGCGGTCGACCAATCAAGCAGGGCGGGGTCGGTGTAGAAGTTGGTGGTGAGCTCGATCCGGCTGTGGCGCAATGCGGCCGGGGTACCCGGGGGGGGGACGGCGGAAACGGACAAGTGAGTGCCGACGCATCAGCAATCTGCCCCGCAGCGTGAGGGGTTGATCCGACGGTCGGCCGCCGCCACGGAGCCGTGGGAACAAGGCGGCCGGAGACCGCGGATGCGAGGAACGCGCCGAGGGGAAACGCGGGGCTCATGAGCCCACACGTTTCCCCTCTGTACGCCGGTCATCCCGGCATGGGGACGGCAGGTCAACCGCGACGGCACCCACTCAACTCCGGTGGACGCCCGGCTGGCCGGAGCGCTGCCAGAGGTGCGCGAGCACGCCGGCACGCGGCGGCCGTGGCCGAAGGGCGTGCGCGGCGTCGCGGCCGCTGTCCGGCAGGGCGGATGTCGCCGGGTCGCGCGGCACGTGAGGTTCGACCACCCGCCCTTCCACCGCGTCGTCACGCAGGACCAGGCGGACCCGGGCGCCCGCCGACAGGTTGTGCTGGGCCAGCACGCGGGCCAACGCCACGGTCACGTGCTGCTCGATCACCCGCCGGATGTGCCGCGCGCCGCTCTCTGCGTCGTAGCTCCGTCCGATCAGCCAGTCCACCACCGGACGCTCCACCTCCAGGCGGAGATGACGCTGACGCAGCCCGGAGCGGGCAGGCAGCCGGCGCAGTTCGGCCAGGACGATGTTGCGCACGTCGGCCGGACCCAGGGGGGCGAAGTGCACGATCCGATCGAAGCGGTTGAGCAGTTCGAACCGGAAGTGCATCTCCAGCCGGCGCCGGGCCGTTCCCGAAACGCTACCCGGCTCTTGCCCGAAACCGAACGGGCTCGCGGCGTTGTGCTCGTACCCGGCATTCGACGTTGCGATGACGATCAGCGCCCGGCACGACACCGTTTCACCGGCCGCGTTGATGAACGCCCCCTCATCCACCAGTTGGAGGAAGCGGTCATGCACCACGCCGTGGGCCTTCTCGAACTCGTCGAGCAGCAGCACCGCGAACGGGTATCCCGCCAGCCGGTTGGTCAGCACACCGCGCTGGTCCGCCGGCCGCGGGGCGCTCGCGTCGCCGAACAGCCGCTCGGCGTCACTCGGGGCCGGGTAGTCGGCCAGGTTGACGCGCACCACCCGGTCTCGCCGGCCGAAGAGCACTTCGGCCACGAGCTGGGCGATGTACGTTTTCCCAACGCCGGTCGGCCCCACCAGGAGCAGGGTCGCCAGCGGACGATGGGGATCCGACAGCCCGGCCTTGAGCACGCCGATGGTGTCCACCACCGCGCGCACGGCCTCCGCCTGGCCGAAGACGTTGCGCTCGAACACCCGCTGCACGCGGCCAAGGTCCAGCGGCAGGCTCGGATCGACGAGCACGCGCGGCACGCGGTGGGCCGTGCAGAAGCGGTCGATGACCGCCCCGGCTCGCACCACGCCGCCGGTGGGCGCGTGGGTCGCCGACTGAGCCAGCAACGCGAGCGCCTTGTGCGGCAGCCGGCTCCGTGGGAGGAACCGGTGGGCCAGCATCAGGGCCTGCTCGAGCGCATCGCTCCCGTAGCGAACTGCGCCCGTCCGGTCGCCGTGGTCCGCCCAGGCTCGGAGAATCCGCAGCACCCGCTCCAGCGGGGGCTCCTCGAGCCGCACCGGGGCGCAGAGTTGATCGAGCAGCGCATCGTATTCCAGCATCGCGGAGATGACGCCGTCAGACCCCTCACCGAGCAGCGGGGCGTCGGTGACGGCCGCCAGCGCCGCCAGCCGATCCTCGAGATCGAGGTGATAGACGAGATCGAGATCGCGGATGAACAGCGCGGGCGGTCGGCGCAGCTTGCGGATCGCGTCGATCAGCTTGTTGAGTTCGCCGTGGATCTCGTGGCGATTGTGCAGGGTGGTGACGCGGCGCTGGAGCGACACTTGAAGCAGCGGTCGCCGCACCAGCCGGGCGGGACCTGCGCCCGCGGCCGCGCGCCGGGCCAGTTCGTGCACGATAGCCGTTTTCCCGATGCCGGACTCGCCGGTCAGCACCGGGCAGCGGCCAGCGTCGATCAGCTCGCTCACCACCTGCACGGTTTCCTCCACCTCGAACGCGGCCGCCAGTTTGCCCGCGCGGGCGGCGGCGGTCAGGTTCAGTTCCACCCAGGGTCGAAAAGCGTTCATGGTTTTCACCTGCGGGCACGGGGCCCGTCGTGATGTCAGCAATGCGCACCAGGGATCGAAGCGGATAGGGCCACGGTCGGCGTGTACGATGTCCGCCGCCCCCCGCCGCCGGCTTAATCTCACCCGGCGGTGCGCGCACAAAAAAACCTCGAAGACCACCGCAGATCGGGGGCCATCGAGGCTTACGCCGTGCGGCGAAGCCTGGGTACTAGGGGCCCTTCGATCTGAACGGTCGCAGCAGGATTCCCCGGCACATGCCGGTGAAATCACCACCATCCGCATAACCGATGTGACTGCCGGTCAGGGCGGGCGACGGGTTGAACGAGTTGTTCAACGCATGTTCGAGCAAGGAAACCTCCTCGCGAGATAGCCGAAGGACCGAAAACTGCGAACGAGCGGAGCAGCATAACCAACTTGCCGGAGATTGCAAGCCCAAAACATGCGGAAAAGCAGTATTCATCTGCGTCACCAAGCAATGGGTGAAACCAATGACATACTAGCCCTTCGCCACTAGACCCCGTTGTAGGCGTTTACCGCTCGGGAAATGGCCGCCAGGTCCTCCTCGCTCAGTTCCACCGCGCCCGCGCCGGCGTTGTCGGTTGCCTGTTGTGGGTTTCGCGCCCCGCAGAGCACGTGGCTGCATCCTCTCTGGGCCAGCGTCCACGCCATGGTCAACTGGGCCAGTGACAGGCGGCGCTCTTGGGCAATCGGCCGCATGGGTTCAAGCATGGCTTGCACCTTCTGCACGTTGTCGGGCGCAAACCGCTGCTTGTATCGTCGCTGGTCGCTCTCTGGATATTCCCGATCCGACGTGATCTTGCCCGTCAGCAGCCCCTGGCCCAGCGGGCTGTACGCCAGAAACGCCAGCCCCTCGGCCGCGCACTTGGGCAGATTCTCCTGCGCCATCCCGCGGTCCAGCATGGAGTACTTCTCCTGATCGGTATCGATCCGCCCGAACCGGTTGTACTCGTCGATCTGCGCCGGCGTCGCGTTCGACACCCCAATCGCTCGAATCTTTCCCTCCTGTCTCAGTTCCTCCAGCGTCCCCATCCGTTCCTCGATCGGCGTGTCATCGTCCTGCCAGTGCGTCTGGTACAGGTCGATGACGTCGGTGCGTAGGCGCTTGAGGCTGCGCTCCACCTCCTCGCGGATGCCGTCACGGCCGCTGTAGACGTACACGTCGAAGCTGTCGGGCGACCGTTCTCCCGTCCAGTCGAGGTTGTGGTTGGTCGTCGAAAACTTGTGAACGGCACGCTTGCGCTGTGCTTCCGTGAGATCCCAGCGCATCCCGCACTTCGTCGCGAGCACCACCTCGCCGCGGCGATCCGCGATCGCTTTGCCCACGATCTCCTCGCTGCGGCCGAAGCCGTACACGGGCGCGGTGTCGATCAGGTTGCCGCCGGCGTCAAGGAAAGCGTGAATGGCCTTGATCGATTCGGCTTCGTCGGCGCCGCCCCAGGTCCAGCCGCCGATCGCCCAGGCGCCGAACCCGACCACCGACGCCTCAATGCCCGATTGTCCCAGTGTTCGCATCTGCATGGCTGCACTCCCACCGCCGGCCCCGGTTGCCCGAAGGAAGCCCCGCGGCTCTTGGTTCAACTGTCTCTGCAACGATCATGGGCGCCGGGCGAATTGCGTCAAATGACGAAATCGTAAGCCCGGTGACTGACGCCGCAGTTGGACAATTGGCTTGGCCCCGTCCGTTGACGAGGCCACGCAACTCCGCTAGATCTCCTGGAACCGTCGCCGCAAACCGCTGATTTGCCTGGTTCCGGCATGGCCAGGGTAGGGCCGATATGCAGTTTCTCCGCAAAGCCATCGATTCCGCCAACTGCTTGCTCGATATCGAGGCCCACGATATGCGCACTGTTCTGGCGCTGGGCCTCGACCACCTCGTCGGACAGGGCCACATCAACCCCGAACAGCGCGACGTCGTCCTCAATGCACTCCTCGAGCGTGAAGTCAAGGGCTCGACCGCCATTGGTCAGTCCGTCGCCGTGCCCCACGCATATCTGCCGGTGCTGTCCGAACCCATCATCATGTTCCTGCGCCTGGAACGCCCCCTGAATCTCGGCGCCCCGGACGGCATCCCCACCCGTTTCGTCATCATCCTCCTCGGGCCCGAAGGACGCTCCATCGAGCACCTCGACACCCTCATGCACATCGCCCGGCTCATGTCGGACGCCGAGTTCCGCACCGACGCCCGCTACGCCGAGAGTCCAGAGGACCTGCTCACCGCCCTCGACCGCTTCGTCGCGCGGACTGCGCCGCCCGCACTGCCTCCCGAGCATATTCCCGAACCGCTCGCTTTCACCGGCCGGTTCGCCGGCGGCCTCCTCGGCGACGTCCGCCGTCGCCTCGCCTGCTACGCCGGCGATTTCCGCGACGGCCTCCACCCCAAATGCCTCAGCTCCACCATCTTCCTCTACTTCGCCTGTCTCGCCCCCGCGATCACCTTCGGCGGCATCATGTCCGCCAAGACCGGCGGCCAGATCGGCGTTGTCGAGATGATGATCGCCACCACCGTCTGCGGCATCGCCTACGCACTGCTTGCCGGCCAACCGCTCATCATCCTCGGCGGTACCGGCCCGCTGCTGATCTTCACGGCCGTCCTCTACCAGATGTGCATGGACATGGAGATTCCGTTCCTGCCGACCTATGCCTGGGTAGGGATCTGGACCGCGCTGCTGGTCATCATCCTGTCCGTCACCGATGCCAGCTTCCTCATGCGCTACTTCACCCGCTTCACCGACGAAATCTTCGCCGGGCTGATCTCCATCATCTTCATCTACGAGGCCGTCCGCGCCATCGTCGAGGTCTTCCAACGCGTGTACAGCGAAACCAAGACCAGCCACGACACCGCCTTCCTTACCCTGCTGCTCGCCCTCGGCACGTTCTACATCGCCTCGAGCTTGTCGCAGTTCCGCAAGAGCCGCTACCTCATCCCGCGATGGAGGCAGTTCCTCACCGACTTCGGCCCCTCCATTGCCATCATCGTCATGACTCTCGTGGCGGTATTCTTGTCCACCGTCGACCTCCAGCGCCTCACCGTTCCCGAGCAACTGGACGGCGCCGGTAAGTCCTGGCTGGTGAACCCGCTCGACGCGCCCATGTGGGTCCGCTGGGCCGCGATCCTCCCCGCGCTGCTCGCGGCCGTCCTCGTCTACCTCGACCAGAACATCACCGCGCGCTTGATCAACAACCCCGCCAACAAGCTCGCCAAGGGCGCAGGCTACCACCTCGACCTGCTCGTGGTCGGCGTGGGCGTGGGGGCGTGCTCCGTCTTCGGGCTGCCCTGGCTCGTCGCCGCCACCGTACGCTCGCTGAACCACATGCGCAGCCTTGCCACCGTCGACGAGGCCATCGGCCGCGACGGTTCCACCCGCGAGCGCGTCATCCACGTACGCGAGAACCGCGTCACCGGGCTGGGCATTCACATCCTCATCGGGCTGTCATTGCTCCTGCTGCCCCTGATCAAGATGATCCCGCTCGCCGTTCTCTACGGCCTGTTCCTCTACATGGGTGTGGTGTCCATGGCCGGCAACCACTTCTTTGAGCGTCTGGCCCTCTGGCCCATGGATCCCAACCTCTACCCCAGCACCCACTACATGCGCAAGGTGCCCACCAGGACCATCCACAAATACACCTTCGTCCAGCTCGCCTGCCTGGTGGTTCTCTGGCTGGTCAAAGCCAGCCGCGTGGGCATCCTCTTCCCGCTCTTCATTGCCTTGCTCGTCCCCGTGCGGCTTTTGCTGACCCGCTACATCGAGCCCCGCCACCTCGACGTCCTCGATGCCGAAGAGGAGCCCGAGGACGACGAGACGCTCATGCTGGTCTGATCGGTGGCTCGCCCTGTAGCCTGCCAACCCTGGCCTTCCGTTCGCTCCAAGATGGCGAGCGGAAACGCTGCCCTGATTGCGCGGTTTGCTGCGGAGATGGTTGGGGGGTGCGGGCTATTGCAACCCGCACACCCCCGAGCTTGTATCCGTGGCTTGCTGCGGCGTAAGCCGTCCGCCGACAGTTGGGCATCACGCCTGCGCGGGCGCGCGGTGAACCCGCGACCGGAACAACCGGCTGATGAGCACGAAGAACAGCGGGATGAAGAAGATGGCCAGGAATGTGGCCGTAACCATGCCGCCGAGCACGCTGGTGCCGATGGCTTTTTGTGCGCCGGCGCCGGCGCCGGCCGCCGTGGCCAGGGGCAGCACGCCGAAGCCGAAGGCCAGCGAGGTCATCACGATGGGGCGCAGTCGCAACTTGGCGCCTTCCAGAGTAGCCTCGATGAGCCCCTGGCCTTCCTGCATCTTGCCCAGGGCGAACTGCACGATGAGGATCGCGTTCTTGGTCGTGAGCCCGAGCACGGTCAGCAACCCAATCTGGAAGTACACGTCGTTGGGCAGGCTGCGCAGCGATGAGGCCGCCACGCCGCCGATCACGCCCAGAGGCAGCACGAGCATGATGGCGATGGGTACGGTCCAGCTTTCGTACAGGGCTGCGAGGCAAAGAAAAATGACAATCATGGAAAATACATACAGCACAGCGGCCTGGCTGGTGGCGATGCGCTCCTGGTACGAAATGCCCGTCCAGTCGTAACCGATGCCGCGGGGCAGCTTGGCGACGATCTCCTCCATCGCCTTCATGGCGTCGCCCGAACTCCACCCGGGGGCGGGTTCGCCCCAGATGTTGATCGACGGAAACGCGTTATAGCGCTGGAGCAGCGGCGGGCCGTAGTCCCACCGACCTGAAGCAAAGGCGTCAAACGGGGTCATCTCGCCGGCCAGGTTGCGAACGTAGAGGCGCTCGAGATCGCTGGGCAGCATGCGATAGGGGGCGTCGGCCTGCACGTAGACGCGCTTGACTCGCCCGCCCTGGATGAAGTCGTTCACGTAGGCGCTGCCAAAGCTCGCCGAGATGGTGTTGTGAATGGACTCGATGGGTACGCCGAGTGCGCCGGCCTTTTCCCAGTCGACGTCGATGCGGTACTGCGGTACGTCTTCCAGTGCGTTGGGGCGTACCCGCACCAGCCGCTCGTCCTGGGCGGCCATCCCCAGCAACTGGTTCCGCGCGGCCATCAGGGCGTCGTGCCCCAGCCCGCCGCGGTCCTGCAACTGGAAATCGAACCCGCCGGCCTGGCCGAGCTCGAGAACGGCCGGCGGCGGAAACGCGAACACCATGGCCTGGCGGATCTGCGAAAACCGAGCCATCGCCCGGCCGACGACCGCATTCACTTTCAACTCCGGCGCTTGGCGCACCTCCCAATCGCGGAGCTGTATAAACGCCATTCCGACGTTTTGGCCCAGACCTGAGAAGCTGCGGCCGGTGATGGTGAGGATCGACTTGACGGCTTCCTGCTCTTGCTCCAGGAAGTGGCCCCGCACCTCGTCCATGACAGCGTCGGTTTGTTCCAGCGTCGATCCGGCCGGCAGCATGGCCTGCACAAACATGATCCCCTGGTCTTCATCCGGCAGGTAGGCCGTCGGCATGTCCTGGTAAAGGTGCCACAGCCCAGCCACCAAGGCCGCAAAAACGACCAGAAAACGGAGCCATCGACGCACGATGTGGCCCACCAGGCCGGTGTAACGGTCGCGAATCCAGAAGAAGCCACGGTCAAATGCTCGAAAGAAGGGCCTGAACAGAAAGAACGCCGCGTCCGCCGGCTCGTGCCCCTTCGGCACCGGCTTGAGCAACGACGCGCACAGCACCGGGCTCAGGATCAATGCGACCACCACGCTCAACAGCATCGCAGCGATCACCGTCACCGAGAACTGCCGGTAGATCACGCCGGTCGAACCGGAGAAGAACGCCATGGGGCCAAACACAGCCGCAAGCACCAGCCCGATGCCGATCAGCGCGCTGGAGATCTCCGTCATCGATTTCGCGGTGGCTTCGCGGGGCGGCAGACCCTCTTCGGTCATCACCCGCTCCACGTTCTCCACCACCACGATCGCGTCGTCGACCAACAGACCGATGGCGAGCACCATCGCGAACATGGTCAGCATGTTGATTGAGTAGCCCAAAAAACCCAGCACGGCGAACGTGCCGAGCACCACGACCGGCACCGCGATCGTCGGCACCAGCGTGGCCCGGATGTTTCCGAGGAAGAGGTACATGACCAGAAACACCAGCACCACCGCCTCGATCAGCGTCTTGACGACCTCCTCGATGGCGACCCTCACGAAAGGGGTGGTGTCGTAAGGGTAAATCACGGCCATGCCGGTGGGGAAGTAGCGGCTGAGCTCCGCCATCTTGCTCTTGACGCTCTTTGCCGTTTCAAGGGCGTTGGCGCCCGCCGCCTGCCGCACGGCCAGTGCCGCGGTCGGACGCCCGTTGAACAGTGCGTCCATCTCGTAACGCTCCGTGCCCAGCTCCGTCCGGCCGACGTCGCTCACGCGCACCACCGAACCGTCGGGGTTCATGCGCAGCGGAATCGCCGCGAACTCCTCCGGCGTTTGCAGCAGGTTCTGGACGATGATCGACGCGTTCAGCCGCTGCCCTGCCACGGCCGGCGCCGCCCCAAACTGCCCGGCGGAGATCTCGACGTTGTATGCCCGCAGGCCGGCAATCACATCGTCGATGGTCAGCTTGTACTCGGTCAGCTTGTCGGGATTGAGCCACACGCGCATCGAGTACTGCGAACCGAAGACCTCGACCTCGCCGACCCCCGGAACCCGCGCCAGCACCTTCTCCACGTTCGCCTGGGCGTAGTCGCGCAAATCGATCGCGTCGAGACCTTCATCCTCCGAGACGAGGCCGACGATCAACAGCCAGTTGCGCGTCGACTTGCTCACTTTCACGCCCTGGCGCTGCACCACGTCCGGAAGGCTGGCCATGGCCAGTTGCAGCTTGTTCTGCACCTGGGCCCAAGCCAGATCCGGGTCGGTGCCGGGGGCGAAAGTGAGTTCGACCCGGCCGGCGCCGGAGGCGTCGCTGGTGGCCGACATGTAGAGCAGCTTGTCGAAGCCGGTCATCTTCTGCTCGATGATCTGCACGACGCTGTTTTCCACCGTTTCGGCCGAGGCGCCGGGATAAAACGCGTCAATCGCGATCGACGGTGGCGCGATGGGCGGGTACTGCGAGACCGGCAGGTTGTAGATGGCCAGCCCGCCCGCCAACATCATGATGATGGCAATCACCCAGGCAAAGACAGGGCGATCCAGAAAGAATTTTGATAACACGGGGTTCTCCGTCTGCGGCTATTGCTCTTGCGGGTTGTCGGCGAGCTGGGTTCGGTCAGCCGTATCCGTCCACGGCACGACGGTCACCGTCGCTCCCGGGCGCACCTTCATTTGGCCTTCGGCGATTAACCTCTCGCCGGGCGCCAGGCCCGACTCCACCAGCCAACGGTTCCCCATGGCCCGGTTCAGCTTGAGCAGACGCTGCTGGACGGTGTTGTTCTCGTCCACGACCAGCGCCACGGGTTCACCTTTGGGCGTGCGACTGACGCTTTGCTGGGGCACCAGCAGGGCGTGCGACATCACACCTTCCTGCACAATGGCTCGAACGTACATGCCCGGCAACAACACCCGGCTGGGGTTCGGAAAGACAATGCGCAAGGTGTAGGAGCCCGTCGTCGGGTCTACTGCGATGTCACGGAATTGCAGCACGCCTTCGTGCGGGTATGGCCTTCCGTCCTCCAGGATCAGCTTGACCTGATGCTCGTCGGAGTCGCTGGAGAGCGCGCCGGACTCAAACTCCCGCCGCATGCGCAGCAACTCCACCGATGCCTGGGTGACGTCGACGTAGACCGGATCGAATTTGTGGATCGTCGCCAGCGCCGCCGGCTGATTTGCGGTGACCAACGCGCCCACGGTCACGTTCGATTTGCCGATGCGACCCGAGATGGGGGCCGTGATCTTCGTGTAGGACAGGTCGATCTCGGCCGAACGCACATCCGCCTTGCGCGCCGCCACGGTTGCCTTCGCCTGCTCGAATGCTGCGACGGCCTCGTCGTACGCCTGCTGGCTTACCGCCCGTTCGCCAATGGCGTTTTTGTACCGCTCGGCACGGGCACGGAGGGCGGGCAGGTCGGCCTCGGCCATGGCCAGCGCCGCCTGGGCCCGCGCATGCACGGCTTCATATCGCGCCGGATCGATCTGGTAGAGAAGGTCGCCTTCCTGGACGTCGCCACCCTCGTCAAACAGCCGCGTCAAAATGATGCCGCTCACCTGCGGCCGCACTTCGGCGACCAGGTATGCGGTTGTCCGCCCGGGGAGTTCCGTGGTCAACACCACCGGCTCCGTCTCGGTGATATGGACGCCCACCTCGGGCGGTGGGGGAGAAGCGGCGGGGCCGGCCTGCTGCTGTTCGCAACCTGCCAGGGTCAGGCCCAGCACGGCAACACCGCCGAGCATGTTGCGTATTCGATAATTCCAATACGTCATTTCTTTGATCTCTTTCTGTTCGATGCGTTGGCGCCAAACGGGTTTACGGCTTTGTATTCGCCGGTGCTTGTCCATCATCACCGCCCTTCGTTGCTTCCGACCATGGCAATTCCGTTTTGCCACCCGTGAGGAAGTAGTGCATCGGGTCCGCGAGCAGCTCGGAGGGCGCTTCCAGGTATTCGGCCTGCGGCATCGATTCCGGAGTCCATCCGCCGCCCAGGGCCTTGTACAGCGCCACCAGGTGCATCGCGATCAGGCCTTGGCTTTCCACCAAGGAGGTCTCCAGGTTCACCAGCGATCGTTGGGCGTCGACCACGTCCTGAAAATCCGTCAGGCCGTCCTCGTAACGCGTTTCCGCCAGGTGAACGGTGCGGCGTGCCGCCTCGGCAGCGCGATCCAGGGCGTTGCGCCGAACCTGCTCCCGTTTGTAGTTGACCATGGCCGTTTCCACGTCCTGCAACGCGAGCAGCAGGGCCTGCTCGTACGCCACGTAGGCATGATGTGCGACCGCTTCCTGGGCGGCGATGCGATTGAGGTTGCGCAGCCCGTCGAAAATGTTCCAGCGCACTGCCGGGCCGAATCCGTAGGTGATGCTGCGGCTGTCGAGGGTGTCGTCGAATTCGCTGCTCTGGACTCCGAACGAGCCCGTGAGACTGAAGCGGGGATAAAGGTCGGCCGCGGCCACGCCGATTTGCGCCGTCGCCGACGCCAGGCGTCGCTCGGCGGCGCGAAGGTCGGGCCGCCGGCGCAGTATTTCAGCCGGCACGCCTACGAAGGTTTCGCGAGGGGGCCGCGGGATGGGGCCCGTAACGCTCAACGCGCCTTTCAGTGCGCCCGGTTGTTCTCCGACCAGGACGCTCAGCCGGTAGATGGCGGTGGCCAGGCCCGCCTCCAGCGCGGGTAGGAGAGATTCAGTCGTTGCCAGGTTGGTCTCTGCCTGCCGGACTTCCAGCTCCGAGGCCAAGTCGAAGTCCAGGCGAGCATTGGTCAAGCCCAGGGTTTCCTCTTGCAGAGCGATATTGCGCCGTGCCGCGGCAATTTGCGCTTGAAGCGTCCGCACGTCGATGTAGGTTGTGGCGACCTCCGCCAGCAGGCTCACCTGGACCGCACGAAAGTCTTCCAGGGCTGCGGCCAGATCGGCGTCCGCAGCTTCCACCCCGCGGCGCAAGCCGCCGAACACGTCCAGTTCCCACGCCGCGTCAAAGCCCGCGGCAAATAGATCGAATTCCGGGGCTCCGCTTGAACTCGTCCGCGCGGGCGCCAAGCCCACCAGGCCGCTGGCCAACGGCGAGGCAATGCCTGCCGCACCCGGCGCAACGTTGGCGATGCCCCCAGCGACCGCCGCGGTGGCGACACCCCGTTGCATCGTGTTGGTGAACTGCTCCGCCCGACTGCCGCCGCCCCCCAGCCCGGGAAACCCTGCGAAAGTCGGTTTGGTTCGCCGGACACTGGCATCGCCCGATAAGGTCGGCAACAAAGCGCCGGCAGCGATGCCCCGCAATGCACGGGCTTGTCGGATTCGCAGCACGGCCATGCGCAGATCGAGATTGCCGTCTGCGGCCCGCGACACGAGCTCTGAGAGCACGGGATCCTCAAACGACTGCCACCATGCCGTGACGTCAACTTCGCCGGTCGCAAGACCGTTGGTGGTCGCCTCCTGCCATACCTTGGGCAATTGGTGAGCCGGGGCGTTGTAGCGTGGTCCGACCGCACAACCAGTCAGGACCGCGGTGATCATGGCCGCGACGATCACGATGGCTTTTCGTTGGTACATACGCGGTCTCAGTGCTCCAAGGGACTCGCATTCCGACCAGCCCAGGGGCCTGGCAATCGATTGCAGGCCCATTTGTGGGCCTCAGCTGCACGCAAAGGCCGTTTCTGACTCTCTGCACTGCATTCAAATGCTTATTTTAAACTATGGTTCTGCTGGCGTCAAACGCGTGTTTCAATCGAACGTTTGAATTGGCGTCCTCGGTGTGATAACCTGGAACTTGCACCCCCTGACCTGTCGGCATCGTGGTCATTACTGGCCGGGGGCATACGCGAGAGGGCGTTTGGTCCATGGATGAGCATCGACAGAGCGGCCCCGTTACGCGGGAGAAGCTGATCGAAGCGGCCGGTGAAGTCTTCGCCGAACACGGCCTGCATGGCGCGCGTATTCGGGACATCACCCGGCGGGCGGGCGCCAACATCGCGGCCGTCAACTACCACTTCCACGACAAGACCGAACTATATGCCGTCGTGTTGCATAAGGCCCACGAAGGCGTTCTGGGGGCGATGAATCAACCACTTCAGGCGGACAGTCCGGAAGGTCGGATTCGCGAACTGCTCACCGCCATGCTCAGTGCCGCGCTTGATCCGCAGCGTCCGGAGTGGCAGCGCCGCCTGCTGGGGCGCGAATTGCTCCACCCCACCCCGGCGCTGGATCGTTTGCGTGACGTCTTTCGCGCGCCTACGCAACGGTTGCAGGAAGCCGTCGAGCAGATTCGTCCCGACCTTGCGGCGCCGCAGACCATGTACTCGGTCTGTGCAATGATCGCGCAGTGCATCTTCTATGTGCACCATCGCCACGTGATGCACCGCCTTTTCCCCGAGCTGGGCAATCCCGATGCGCAGACGCTGATCGATGCGCTTGTCGAGTATTCGCTGTCCGCCATCCAGAACCTGCCGCCGGAAGAGCGGTAGCCCGGAACGGGCCCGCCACCCCGCCGTCAGTGGGAGGCAGTGAGCTTGCACGGTTTGTCGAGTGCTTCATCGAGACGGCGGAGGTATTCGGCTCGGGATATTTCCTTGCAACCCAGGCGTTCGAGGTGCGGGGTGGAGAACTGCACGTCGAACAATGTGAATCCACATGCTCGGAGGCGGTCCACGAGGTAAAGGAGGCAGACCTTCGAGGCGTCGCGGACCCGGTGGAACATGCTCTCGCCGCAGAAGGCGCCGCCGAGCGCTACGCCGTAAACGCCGCCGGCCAGCCGGTCCTCGCGCCAGGCTTCGATCGAGTGGGCCACGCCCAGTTTGTGCAGGCGAAGGTAGGCCGCCCGGATCTCCCGGCTGATCCAGGTGCCTTCAGGACGGTCCGCGCAGCCGTCGATCACGCCCGGAAAGTCACGGTCGACGGTGAGCTGAAACTTGCCCTGCCGATAGGTGCGGCGCAGCGAGCGGGATGCGTGGAACGCGTCAAGCTCGAAAATGGCCCGCGGGTCAGGAGAGAACCACACGATTTCGCCGGTATCGTACGCCATAGGGAAAATCCCTTGGGCATAGGCGGCGACGAGCAACCGGGGGTGCAGTTCCGACATCATGATCCACCACGGTCGGGGAGCAATCCGAGCAGGTCCACGATCTGGCGAATGACCGCATCCGCGGCCGGGCCGGGTGGCGGGGGGAGTCCCGGGGCATGCCGGAGCACTGCGCCCATGCCTACCCGGCGGGCGCCTCTTACGTCGATCTTGGGCTTGTCACCGACATACACGGCGCGCTCTGCGGGCATGGCGAGCGCGTCGAGGGCGGCACGGAAGATCCGCGGGTGGGGCTTGGGCACGCCGAGCACGCACGAAAAGATGCGCACCGGGAAGTACTCCAGCAGACCCTCGTCGGCCAGGTGGTCCTCCAGGCCGACCGGCGGGGCGATGGTGTTCGAGATGATCGCCAGTCGGTACCCACGCCTGCGCAACGCGCTTAGCGCGCCTGCCGTCTCCGGGTGGGCCCGGGCAATGGCTTTGGTGGGGGCGTAGAGGCGCTTGCCGAGGTCGGCGACGGCGGCCGCTTCGAGGGCGATGCCCATCCGGGCGTGGCCTTCGTGGAGTAGCCGCATGGGGTCCAGTTCGGCGCCGCGCAGGCGAGAAAACAGGTATGCCCGCAGTGCGCGGCGCTCAAGACGCCGGCGGTAGACGGTGTACGGCGGCAGATGAAGCCCGGTGGACGTCAGGTGTGCGTGGATGCTGTGCAAACCGGCGCGAAGCTGCACCAGCGACTCGGGCTGGGCGAAGTCGAGCAGCGTGCCGCCGATGTCGAAGATGACGGCCTCGATGTCTGGGGGCAATGCCATGGCGATATGGTAGGGCCCGGAGAGGGGAAGGGCAACGCGTGGACGGGGCGGGCGCTGCGGCTCCGCGTGCGGAAACGGTGGCTCCATCTGGGGAAAGCATGGTGCTGAATCCCGGAGATGGGTATCGACGGTCCGGCGCACGCCGGGACAATGTTCGCTTTGCGTCGGCGTGCGGGCGCGATAGGATCATCCGCCAGGGAGCGCAACGTGGCGCCTGCATGCGCGCGGCGACCAGGGACGCGCGAACCTGAATTCACGCGGCGATGGTCATGCGTGTCGAATGAGCTTTCGGAGGGCCGAATGTATCGCGGTCATGGGTTCAACGAATGGGGCATGGGGGACGTCGACGTTATCAAGGTCGGCGAGGTGTATCATCTGTTCCACCTGTTTCTGCCCAACCATGCGTATATTGCCCATGCCGTCTCCGAGGATGGGCTTTCGTGGCGGCGGGTGCAGAACGCCCTTTTCGTCGGCGATCCCGGAGCATGGGACGATGACATGCTGTGGACCATGCATGTATCGCCTGATCCGGATCAGCCGGGCCGCTGGCGCATGTTCTACACCGGGCTGGCGCGGCGCGAAAACGGTCGCGTGCAGCGCATCGGGTTGGCCGTCAGCGACGACCTGTATACTTGGCGCAAGATCAACGACGCCTATCCGCTGGAGATTCCGGGCACGCACTACGAGTCCACGCTGGATGAAGGACGTCACTGGGTGAGCTTTCGCGATCCGTATTTCTGCCAAGTGAACGGGGAGCGGTGGCTGCTGTCGGCCGCCCGGGTCAATCATGGGCCGGTGGTGCGGCGGGGGTGCGTGGCGCTCGCCCGGGAGGTGCGGCCCAACGTTTTTGAATTCGGCAAGCCGTTCCACTGGCCGCGGATCTACGACGATGTGGAGGTGCCTTGCCTACTGGAACTCGGCGGGCGGTGGTACCTGTTGGGGTCGATTCGCGAGGACGTGAAGGTGCACTACTGGTACGCGGATCGGCCGGAGGGGCCGTTTCACACCTACTTCGACAACGTGTTGCTGCCTGGCGGCAATTACGCGGCCCGGACCTGCAACGAGGGCGACCGGCACACCGTTTGGAATTTCTACTACGTGCCGACACAAACGCGGGGGATCGGGAACATGCTGGCGCCACCCAAGGAACTCGTCGTCGGGCCGGACGGGCGCTTGCAGTTGCGGTCGTTTGCCGGATTCGATCGCAAGGTGATGAAGGTACACGAGGCACCGGCATTGAACCGATTCGGGACAATGCAGGACAACCCGGGAGCGGACCAACAGAAGCGTGGGCTGTCCGCGTGGCTGTCGGTGGAAAGCGGGCGCGAGATCTTCCTGCTGGCGGAGCCCCAGCGCGACTTTCGCATGCGCTGCACGCTCGAACTGGAGGGCGACGGCAAGTGCGGGCTGGTCCTGCGGCTGGACGACGAGACCAACGGGTACTTCATCAGCCTGGACCTGTTCAAGGGGCTGATCCAGGCGCGGGCGTCGGGCGAGAATCCGGAGGGCGGGATCGAGGACTCGTACATCTACCGACCGTTGCAGGCGAATTACTTTGTGGCAAAGCCCGGGGCGAAGCGCTACGACTTCGAGCTGGTCGCTTATGGCCAGTACATCGAGCTTTCGCTGGACGGGGAGGTGCTGCTCACCTTCGCGGACAGCTTGTACGAGTCGGGCTACGTGGGCTTCTATTCGGAGGGGGCGCGGCTTCAGGTGAACAATCTGCGGCTGGAGGAATTGGCGGCGCCAGAAAGTGAACTCTATCTGGACAGGCCTTTGGAGCTCGGACCGCGCGAGGCGTGATCCGACAAAACGCTCCGATCCATCCTACGCCTCACAACAACCAGCGAAACCGGACTACCGCATTTCCCGGCGGTCGCATATGCCGGCCGATGCGGCGCGCCACGTTGTCGCATGGGTGTGCGCTACGCGCCTCACTGGGCTCGATTGCGGTAGAGCGCCTTGTCGATGACGGCGGCCATCGCGGTGGTGTCGAGATCGCCGCCGAGGAAATCGTTGACCGCGGCGATTTTGTCCGAGGGATCCTGGAGCATCAGGTTGTAATTGACGTAGAGCGTCTCGAAGCAGTCGTGGATCCGGAGGAAGTCGTTGATGCGATCGAGATGGACGAGAAACATGCGGCGAATCTCCTCGTCCACGACGCTGGGGTCATGCGTGCCGCGGCGCTTGAGCATCTTCGTTTGCGAGTTCAGGATCTCGTCAATGTTGCGGCGCATGAAGACGACCTTGTAGCGGTAGCTGCCGTCGGTCGGCAGATGCTTGAGCAACTCGGAGATGGCCTTGACGACCTTGCCCTGCGCCGCGGGCAGCCAGGAGGTGTCGTCGGGGAGTTTCTTGACCCGCTCGAATTCGTAGTACCCTTTGGGATTGTCTTCGTCCGCGGTGCGGACGTCGTCCACCAGGAGTTTCATTCCGCCGGCCTGGAGCATGTTCATCATCATGCTCGTGCCCGACCGGGGCAGTCCGGAGACGATCGTGACGTATTCGCGTTGTGCCATCAGCGGCCCTTTCTTGCGCTGGATTCAAAGGTGGCCGTTGAGCATGGCGATGGCTGCCGGAACAACTCTCTTCACCGCCTCTTCGGCCGTGCACGCCAGCCGCGCGCCGGCGGCCTGGGCATGACCGCCGCCCCCGAACTGCTCGGCCAGGGGAAGGACATTGGCGCCCTGCTCGCCGCGGAAATTGATGCGGGTAAGTCCCGGCTCGGCCTCGGTAAACAGGATGGCCAGCTTCACGCCGGCGAGCGAGCGGGGCACCTTGACCTGGTCGTCTATGTCCGCCGGCTGACATCCCGCCTCGTGGATCTCCTCGTAATTGGCCACACTGTACGCGATTCGCCCGTCGGCTGCCGTGCGCGTGTTGTGCTGCAAGATGCTCAGCAAACGAAAATCGCTCGCGGACAACGCCCGCATCAGTCGCTCGCCGAGCATGGCCACGTCGGCGCCGCGCTCGAGTGCGAACGCTGCCGCCTGAAGCGACCAGACCCCCGTGGAGGCCAGCGTGAAGCCGGCCGTATCCGTGAGAATCCCCGCATAAAGCAGGGAGGCCGTCACCGCGTCCACTTCCAGGTGCATCTGGCACAAAAGCGCGCAGATCAGCTCGCACGAACTGGCCGCGTCGTCCACCACCCAGTTCACCTGGCCGAAGCGAGAATTGGTTATATGGTGGTCGACGTTAAGCACGGGCCGCCGACACACCGCTTCAGCGTTGATCCCGGCTGGCAGGTTCATGCGCGAGCGCCGCGCGGTATCCGCGACGAAGAAGCCGTCGGCTGCATCAAGTGCTGCATCGTCCGCCAGCGTGATCCCGGCCATGTCCATGAGAAAACCCGTGCGGGCCGAAAGGGAACCCGGCGGCAGTACGACGCGGACGTCCCGTCCTTGCTGGGCGAGCGCACGGGCGACCGCCCCCAATGCGCCCAGACAGTCCGGATCCGGATTCACGTGGCCGATGCACACCACGCGCCGCCAACCGTTGAGCAGCTCAACTGCGTCAGGCGGTGCGGTGGGACACATGGGCGTCATGTCTGTGAGATCCGAAAACCGGCGGCACTCAACTTGCCGAGTAGACCAGGGAAAGCTCCGCTCGATGGCTGTCGCCCCCATGTCTGGATAGTCGGGGCGGCCAATACCCGCCCACCGGGTTCGGGCGACAGGGCGGCGCGCCTTACTTGCTCATGGCCTTGATCAGAATCTCGGCCACTTCGGGCCGGGTGAACTCGGCCGGGGGCTTCTCGCCCTGGCTGAGCAGCTCGCGGACCTTGGTGCCCGAGAGGAAAATCTGGTCGCCCTCAATCTTGGGGAACGTCTTGCCGGAGACCATGCCGCCGGCGGTCTTGGACCAGGCGGCGTGTTCGAACTTGAGCGGGACGATCTTGAGCGCCCCCTCGTCGAGTTCCTCAAAGATCTCCTGGGCGTCATACGTGCCGTAGTATTGGCCGACGCCGGCATGATCACGGCCGACGATGAAGTGGCTACAGCCGTAGTTCTGCCGCAGGATTGCGTGCAGGATGGCCTCGCGCGGGCCGGCGTAACGCATTGCCGCGGGCAGCACGCTCAGCATGGTGTGGTCGGGATGATAGTATTTTTCGATCAGGGCCAGGTAGCACTGCATGCGCACGTCCGCGGGGATGTCGCCCGCCTGGGTTTGGCCGACCAACGGGTGAATGAGCAATCCGTCGCAGATTTCCTGGGCGCACTTGGTGAGGTATTCGTGCGCCCGGTGGATGGGGTTGCGCGTCTGAAAGGCCACGACCGACTTCCAGTTTCGTTCGGTGAAGGCCGCCCGAGTTTTGGCCGGGGGCAGGTTGTATTCCGGGAACTCAACGTCGTGCCGGGGTGTCACGACGTCGACCGGGCCGGCAAGGCAGATCTCGCCTTCGCTCATCAGCACCTTGACGCCGGGATGCGCGTCCTCGTCCGTTTTGTAAACGGCGAGCGCCTGTTTCTTCTTCTCGTGCGGGTATTTCTCTTCGACCTTGAGGAAGCCGAGCAGCCGGCCCTGGTCATCGTCGAGTCGGACGGTGGCGCCCGGCTCAATCTTCTCCGCCGTGGCCATATCCACCGCGCAGGTGATGGGGACGGGCCAGACGGTCCCATCCGCCAGCTTCATCTGATCGCAGACGCTGTTGCAATCCGCTTCACCCATAAAACCGGTCAGCGGGCTCATCGCTCCGATGGCGATCATCTCGAGATCACATTGCTGACGCTCCGTGAGGGTGATGGCGGCGTCGGCCTTGCGGTTGGCCGCGGAGGCGTCGATTCGATTCACCAGGGTCCCGCCGTGCGGGGCGACAAGTTGGCTGCTCATCTTCGGTCAGACCTTTCGCAAGGGGCTCAAGTGGTCCCTCCCCGCAGAGATGGCGGACGGCGGACCACGATGTCGGCTTTTCGGCAGGCGAGCATAGAGCATCTCCCTGCCGGATGCAAACGGCGTGACGGGGCTGGACGATCGCCGCGGATCCGCCCTGTTGGGTTGGATCCGGCAAGCTTAAACCGGCGATCCGGGGACGTCAGTGCGATTTGGCGGTGCGCTTGGCCGGCGCCAAAACCATGGTCATCCGACGCCCTTCAAACTTCGGCATCCGCTCGATCTTGCACGCCTCGCCGAACGAGTTCGCGATCTCCTGGAACTGCTGCATGGCGATGTCGCGATGCTGGCGTTCACGCCCGCGGAACAGCATGGTGAACTGCACCTTGTGGCCCTGTTCGATGAACTTGGCGGCCCGTTTCATCTTGATGTCGCGGTCGTGGTCGTCGGTCTTGGGCCGCAGGCGCACCTCCTTGAGGCTGATCTCATGGCTGGCGCTTTGCTTCTGCTTCTTCTTCAGGTTGTACTTGTGCTTGCCGTAATCCATAATCCGGCAAACCGGCGGCCGCTCGTGGGGCGCAATCTCCACGAGGTCAAGTCCCAGCTCGCGCGAAACGCGCAGCGCCTCGGCGGTGTCGATCACGCCGCGCTGCTCGTTGTTCTCGTCGATCAGGCGGATAGGGGATATCCGGATCTGCTCGTTGAGTCGAGGTGTTCTGGAGATGGTCGTTTCCTTTCACAATGGCCCAAGTCCCAATCGTCATGAACATCGGCAACGCCGTCGCGGGCCGGCGGCGACGCTACGATGCGCTGAGCGCCTCGTGACGCTCCTTGCCCTTCGTCTGTATCTCGATCATCGACCACTGGAGGAAGCTCTCCAGCGGATAAGTCCCCATGTTGGCCCCGTCCCGGTCATTGATATTGACCGTTTCCTCGGCGGCCTCGTTCTCGCCGACCACCAGAATGTAGGGAATCTTCCGGGCCCTCAGCCGGTGCTTCTTGGGGCCGATCTTGTCGCTGCTTTGGTCCAGCGTCGCCCGCAGGCCGGCGCCGATCAATCGCTCGTGGACCTGCCGCGCATACTCCGCGCTCTTCTCACTGATCGTCGCCACCGCCACCTGCACCGGCGCCAGCCAGAGCGGGAAGGCCCCGGCAAAGTGCTCGATCAGAATCCCGGTAAACCGCTCCAGGCTGCCGAGCGGGGCGCGGTGGATCATCACCGGGCGATGCTCGCGATTGTCCTTGCCGACGTAGGTGATCTGGAAACGCTCCGGCAGGTTGTAGTCGACCTGAACGGTGCCCAGTTGCCATTCGCGGCCGATGCAGTCGCGGACCACGAAATCGATCTTCGGCCCGTAAAACGCGGCCTCTCCGCGCTCCTCCGAAGCTTCGATGCCCATTTCGCGGACGATCTGGCGAATGTTGTCCTCGGCCCGATCCCAGAGCTCCGGCGAACCCGTATACTTGTCCGATGCCGGATCACGCAGACCGATGCGCACCCGGTAGTCGTGAAACTCCAGGGTGGACAGCACTTTCTGAGTGAGGTCGACCGTGTTGTGCAGTTCCATCTGCAACTGGTCGGGCGTACAGAAGATGTGGGCGTCGTCCTGGGTGAAGCCGCGGACCCGCACCATCCCGCCGAGCTCGCCCGACTGCTCATAGCGATATACCGTGCCGAACTCGGCCAGTCGCACCGGCAGATCGCGATAGCTGCGATGCTGGGCGGCATAGATGTGAATATGGTGCGGGCAGTTCATCGGCTTGAGCAGGTAGCCTTCTTCCTCCCGCAAGGCGCCGTCGACCGCCCGCTCCTGGATCTCCGCGTCGCGCTCCAGATCGAATTCCTTGATCTCGCCGAAGACCTTCTCGACCGCCTGGGCGAATACCCTGACGCGATCGAGCGCTTCTTCGCGACGTTGTCCGGTTTCTTCATTCGCCCGCCGGAGCAGGTTGCGCAGGCACAGCAGCGAGCGGCCTCGATCCGTTTCGTACAGCGCCGGGAACTGCGAATCCTCGTAGTACGGGTAGTGCCCGCTCGTGCGATAGAGATCGAGCCGCCCGATGTGCGGCGTGAACACCGGATCGAAGCCCCGCAGGACCAGCTCGGCCTTCACGAAATTCTCGAGCATGGTGCGCACGATGGCGCCGTGGGGCTCCCACAGCACCAGCCCGCTGCCCACCTCGGGACTGATGGTAAACAGGTCCAGTTCCCGGCCGAGCACCCGATGATCGCGCTTCTTGGCCTCTTCCAGCCTGTGCTGCCAGTCCTTCAGGGCCTTGGCTTTGAAGAAGGCCGTGCCGTAGACACGCTGCAACTGCTGCTCGTTGACGTCGCCGCGGTAGTACGATCCACTGACCTGGCGGATCTTGAACGCCTTGATGACGCCGGTCGACGGGATGTGCGGTCCTCGGCACAGGTCTTCCCAATGCTCCCCGGGCTTCTCGCCGGTGACGTAGAAGCTCAGCGTTTCGCCTTCGGCCCGCTCGGCGTTGTCCACCTTGAAGCGGTTGCCCTCGGCTTGGAGCTTGCCCATCGCGTCCGAGCGCGGCATGTCGTACCGGGTGAAAGGCCGGTCCTCTTTGACGATCCGCTCCATCTCCGCCTCGATGGTGGGGAAGTCCTCGGGCGTGATCGCGTGGGACGTGTCGAGATCGTAATAGAACCCGTCTTCCAGCGGTGGACCGTACGCGAGCTTGGTGTCCGGCCACAACCGACAGATGGCCTCCGCCATCACGTGGGCCGTGCTGTGCCGCAGCAGGTACAGACTCTCCGGGTTGTCGTCGCTGGCGGTCAGAATCGACAGCGTGCAGTCGCCCGGCAGCGGGGCGCGCAAATCAAGCACACGCCGTTCCCCATTGCTGAGGGCCACGCCCCCGATGGCGGCCTTGGCCAGGCCGGGGCCGATCCCGGCGGCCACGTCATATACCGACGCGCCGGTCGGCAACGTCATTTGCTTTCCGTCTGGCAGGGTGATGTTCAGTTTCATGCTCCCGATTCGCTGTTGTGTCGCGTGGAGTGGCAGGAGGTGATGGCCCGGGGAGGGTAAAAACGCGAAAAGGCCCAGAGTCGGCATCGACTACGCATACGCCTTTCGCCCAGGCCGTCCGACCTGTTCGTCCAAACCAAGGCTACCATGTGCGTGTCGTCATCTGACTCTGTGCCGCTTGCCGATAAGGTCCGTTTGGGCAATGACCGCTGTTGGGCGAGAGGACACCGCCGCGATGCAAGGCGGAAGCCCTCGGGCCCTCAGCGTCACTTTTCAATATAGCACATCGCCTCGACCGGTCAAGGATTTAGGCGGTCAAAACCCGCTTTAATCGGTCGTTACGAGGGATTTGGGCGTCTGACCGGCCATCGCCGGCATCGCCACCGATGCGCGGACGCGGGCTGCGCATCAGGGCGACCATGCGGAAGACATCTCCCCGGCCGGCTCAAACCATTTCGCTGCCGAAGAAAAACAGGCTCAGAAACCCCATCAACAGGTTGGAGACCAGCGTCGCCAATGCCGAGAGGAACTCCTGGCTCGCCAGGTAGCCATCGACGTCGAGCTCGAGAAAGGCCAGGGCGGCCGGCGCCGACATCACCCAAGACTGTATCGCCATCATCATGACCATGCCTCCTTGCGCAGGAATCAACCGCAGCCATGATAATCGCGGCGTGTCCGGTGGCAACTGTAGCTCGGAGCTTTTACCACGTCGTGGCAATAACCTCTGTGCCCGCGGCGGCGTGCTGCCTCAGCTTGACTTGGGCGCGGCGTCGTCCAGATACTGCTGAAACTCGTCGATCTTGTATGAGATGAAACAGAAGGCGTGGTGCAGCGCAAACCACTCCAGGTCGCTCGGATCCTCCTCGAGATCCTTGCGCAGTTCGTTCAGCTTGGCCAGCACGGTTTCCGCTTTCATGGTCTTTTCCGTCTCCGTAGTCGGCGCCTGCAAAAGCCGGGCGATTGCACCGGCCGATTGTGCTTGCTGTTTCGCGTCAGCGCTTCCGCTGGTTCTGCTGGGCGCTGCGGCGCTGCATGCGGACTTCGCAACTGGTGGGTTCTTCGTGTCCCAGCCAGGCGTCCCAGGCGCCGTGATCGCCGGTGTCCACGCCGTCGGCCTTTGCCTGGGCATGAAGAAAGCTCTGTAGCTCGATGAGAAAGTCGGTCTCCATCAGCTCCGCATGCTCGGCGAGCCGGCCGTGCAGAATCCGGTAAACCAGCTTCAGTTCATCCAGTTCACAAGCGGCGATGACCGCTTCGCCGCGTCGTTCAAAGCCCATGCTGGCCCCCTTGAGAATCGCGTCGAATCTACCCCGCCGGTGCGGCGGCAAGGGGGCGGACGGAATGTCGTCCGCGACCCGCAGATGCCGACCGGTGACTTTGCCTGGAGTTTAGGCGCGTCGAAACCACTCGCCAAGCCCGGCCTTCCCGGGAGGATCGGACTGCGTTGACCTGCCATTCCAGTCGCTCTATCGTCGTGTCCGCCTTCATCGCCCATCAGCCCCGCATTGTGGAGGTCTGCTGCCGTGTGGTCCATTCTGAATGGCACGATTGTCAACGCCCTGGCCGTGGCGGCCGGGTGCACCGTGGGGCTGCTGGCCGGCGGCAAACTGCCCGGTCGGTATCAGCGGATTATTCTCGACGTGCTCGGCCTGATCACCATTACCCTGGGAATCGACGCCGCCGTGATCCGGCTCAGCCACGTGATCGCCGTGTACATGCCGGCTGGTCCGGCCGGCAAGACGTACGGCGCGCGCCTGGGACTCGTCATGGTCGCATGCCTCGTGCTGGGCGCTCTTCTGGGGACAATGCTCCGGCTGCACGACCGGCTTGAAGGCCTTGGCCGGCAGATTCATGCCCGTTGGTCGCAGGGTGACGGCGCCAGTTTCGCCGAGGGGTTTCTGACCGCCAGCGTGATTTTCTGCGTCGGACCGCTGACACTGCTGGGTTGTCTCAAAAATGGGACCGAGGGCGATCCCAGTTATCTCTACATCAAGGCGCTGCTCGACGGGTTCTGTTCGATCGCCCTTGCCGCGGCCAAGGGTGTGGGGGTTGCGTTCAGCATTGTCACGGTCTTGGTCTTCCAGGGCGGCTTGGCCGTGTTGGCCTACTACTCGGCCGGCAGCCTCCCCGATCTGTCGGTGCAGATGATGAATGTGGTGGGCGGCGTGATCCTCCTGGCGACCGCGCTTATGATCCTGGAGATCAAACGGATCCCGGTGGCCGACCTGCTGCCGGCGATCTTCCTGGCCCCGGCGATCGTGTGGTTGGTCGAGTTGTTCTGGCCAGGGATGCTGATCACGCGGTGACTCGGTCTTGGGACCGGCCGCGAAACGGGCGCCTACTGACTTCAGAATCCGCCATGTCGAGCGAGCGATCATCCGGCGTCGAGTTGATGGTGGACAACTTTCTGCGGCGCGAAACGCTCTCGCAACAGGAGACGAACTGCCCTTATCTTCCCCATCAGGAGGCGTGCAGCGAGGGTTTCGTGATCACCGGCTCGATGAGTGGGGCGGTCTATCGCGCACTGATGGATCGAGGCTTTCGCCGCAGTGGCCGGGTCTTCTATCGGCCAATGTGTCGGCACTGCAACCAGTGCATTCCCATTCGCGTCCCGACGGCCACCTTTGCGCCCAGCAAGTCGATGCGCCGGGTCTGGCGAAAGAACGCCGACGTGCGGGTCGCGACCGGCGACAGGACGCCGTCGGACGAAAAGCACGAACTGTACGCGGCGTATCTCGCGGCCCAACACGATGGCACGATGCCCTCGAACCGGACGAGCTTCGAAGATTTCCTCTACGATCCGCCGACGCCGTGCCGGGAATTCTGCTATTACCTCGGGCGCCGGCTGGTGGGGGTCAGCCTGCTGGATGAGACGCCCGGGGCCTTGAGCAGCATTTACATGTTCTTCGACCCTCGGGAGCGGCACCGTAGCCTGGGGACCTACTCGATCCTCTGGGAACTGGCGTATTGCCGGTCGGCCGGAATCGCCTACTATTACCTCGGTTACTGGGTGCCGGGCTCGCGGACCATGGCTTACAAGGCCCGCTATCAGCCGGCGGAAATCCTCGACGCCGAGGGATGCTGGCGTCCTCTCTCGGACGCGAAGACGGATTGACCTCTCCCTCGTGAGCAGTACGGACCTGCGTCATCGTGAGTTTCAGCGCATCTTGCTGATCAAGCCGAGCTCTCTCGGCGACGTGATTCATGCGCTGCCCGTGCTGCATGGGCTCCGCACGCGCTACCCGCAAGCCCACATCGCCTGGCTGATCAGCAGGTCATTCGCTCCCATCATCGCCCGACATCCCGAACTGGACGAGTTGATCGTCTTCGACCGCAATCAGTTCGCTCGCCTCGGGCGTAGCCCGGGAGCTACCCGCGCGTTCTTCACGTTTGTCCGAGCCCTGCGCCGAAGACGATTCGACCTGGTTGTCGATTTGCAGGGGTTGTTTCGCAGCGGTTTCTTCGCGCGGGCGACCGGAGCGCCTGTCCGGTTGGGGCTCCGCGAAGCCCGCGAACTCGCCTGGTTGGCATACACGCACCGCATCCCACGCGGTGGGCCCGACGTGCACGCTGTCGAGCGCAACTATGCCGTGGCTCGCTGGCTCGGCTTCGAGGACGTGCCCGTGACCATGAACCTCGCCATTTCGCCGGCCGAGCGCGCGGACGCCCGGACGCTGCTCGCCGACGCGGGCGTGCCGGCCGGTCGGCCTTTCGTCGCCATCCTGCCCGGCGCCCGGTGGGAGACCAAGCGTTGGCTTCCGCAGCGTTTCGCCGCCCTGGTGGAATGGGTGGCGAGCGAGTCGGGGGTGGAGGCCGTGCTCATGGGGGGGCCGGACGAACGGGATGCCTGCACCCAGATCATGGCGCTCGCGACCGGGTGGGCCGCCAACCTGGCGGGGCAGACCAGCCTCCGGCAGTTGGCTGCGGTCATCGCCGAGGCGGCCGTCGTGGTCTGCCATGACTCCGGGCCGATGCACATCGCAGCCGCACTGCAACGCCCCATGGTCGCGATTTCCGGGCCCACGAACCCCTCCCGCACCGGGCCATATCGGCAGGTCGACGCCGTTCTGCGCCGGGACCTGCCATGTTCGCCATGCTATTTGCGACGCCTCTCGCAGTGCCCCCACGCACACGAATGCATGCAGGGCATCGAGGCGGATGCAGTCATTTCCCGAGTGGCAAGAACCCTTGAGGCTTCCGCGGCTTCGACCGATAGGTAGTAACGGCCGCGCAGGTCTCGCGCCGCTGTGGAATACGCCGAGGTTTGCCCAGTCGTGGCCGGATCAACTTGCTGCATATAGCCCAAACGCGCTGCTAATGACAGTTTAACGCTCATTCAAGCTGACGGAGCGGTAAAGAGACGCTAGAATCCTGCACAACCTGCCCGCGTTGCCAGCAGGGAAGAGGCATTCAAGCGTAGCATCTGGCTCAGAAGGTGACCGGTGGACACGATCTGGCGCTCTGCGCGTAAATTCCTGTACAAGCGTGTGTTACACGCCGACGACTCGCCGCACCGCATCGCTCTGGGCGTCGCGATCGCGACCTTCATCGCCTTCACCCCCACCATGGGCCTGCAAACCGTGATCGCCCTGGGGCTCGCGGCATTGCTGCGGGCCAACAAGGCCGTCTGTATCCCGATCGTCTGGATCACCAATCCGTTCACCTTCGTACCCATTTACGGCACCTGCTGGTGGCTGGGCGCCATGCTGCTGGGCAGTCCGAACGCGGCGCGGGAAGCCGTCCTGATGCAGCTTCAACAGGGCGGACACAGCTTTTTCGCGGGTTTCTTCACCGGCGAATTCTGGCGAAGCATGCTCCACCTGATGGTCGAGATGGGGGGCGAACTGTGGCTCGGGTGCATTCTCGTGGGGGTCTTCGCCGGCGTATGTGCTTACTTCGTGACCCGGTCCGGCGTCGTGACGTACCGCAACCGTCGTCACGAGCGTATGATGCACAAGCATGAACGCCGCCGGCAGCGACAGTCCCTGGCTCGCAAGAAAGTTGTCCACGCAGGCGAGGCCCTGTAACGCCTGCTCACTTCATCTACTGGCACTTTTCTTCGTCTTGTGCGTCTCAGTGGGTACGCAGGCCGCCGATGAGCTTGGCGATGCTGCCCAAGCCGTTTTGCGCACAGAGGTGACCGCGGTTTCCGCCGCGGCGCCGGTGGCAACCGTCGCCCTGCCCGACAATACGTCCATTCGGTTGGGGGATCGCGCTGTATTCGCCGCCGATGGCCAGTCCGCGAAAACGGATGCATGGGTCGGGGCCGGTCAAGTCATTTATCTGACGAAAGGGCGGGCCGCGATCGAACTCAACTCCCGCAGTCGCGTATTGCGGGTGGGCATGCCGGCATGGGTGGTTGCCGAGTCGTTTACGCGACCGTCGGCCAGTCCGCCGGCACTCGACGTCGTGGCCCTGCAACGCCAGGGCGCCTACCGAGTGGCCTTGGTCGATAGCGTGCTGCCGGGCGGCGACCGAGTGTGGCTTAACGCCGGACTCGATGCGGGATGGACGCCTGGTGACCGTGTCCTGGTTCGCCAGGGTGGCAGCGTTTCGGGCTGGGGCTGCATAAAAGAGGCATCGCCCCGCGTCGCTCTGGTGGCCCTGACCCACGGGACGGCCGCGCCTGCGCGTGGTGATTTTGTGGAGGCGCTTGGTAAGTCGGGGCAACTACGGCGGACCCGTGTGGCCGGCGTCGAAGAAAATGGCGCCTTGCTGTTGGCTGGAGGACCCGGTTCGGGCGTTGATTCCGGCGCCCGCTTCGACCTGTTTCGCGATGGCGCCTACGTGGGCATGGCCGTCGTGCGCCGAACGGCGCTGCATCTGCAAGCGGAGATCGAGCCGGCGTTCATGCGCGCTGCGCCGCGGGTCGGCGACGAGGCCTGCTTGCGCCTCGCGACGGGAGATCGCGCTTCCCGTGGTTGGATCTTCCGGCTCGAAGGTGACTATGGCCTGGTGAGCCTGGGCGAAGCAGATGGCGTGGTCCGTGGGCAGCGGCTGTTCACGCAGGGCCACATCCTGGAGGTGCGGACGGTGTACCCGTATCACTGCGGCGTCAACACAGTCGGGGGCAATGAGGCTGAAACGCCAGAACGACGGCAGAATTCGGTCGGTGGGGGGGCATTGTCGTTATGGGCAGTCGTTTCTACCATGCCTGCTCGAGTCGTGACGCCGGCGATCGGTGACGATGGCCAGGAAACCAAATCCGCCGAAACGCCAAAACGGACACTGTTTGCCGCGTCGGCAGCGCAGCAGTCTGATCTGGCTTCGTGGTTGTACGCGGTCAGTGCTGCCGACCCACTCGCGGTAGGCGACTGGGTGTCGCTTCCAACCCCGGACAGGACGTTGGGGCGAGTCATACGGGTTGTGTCTGATTCCGCCGTCGATGCGTGGGCGGTGCGAGTGGATGGCTGGCGGCACGGCAGATGGGATGAGGAGTGAGGGCATGTCGCAGCAAACGGTTGAGAACGATCAGGCGGTCCTGGTTTTGGCGTCGGCCAGTCCGCGGCGACGGGAACTGCTGACGGCGGCGGGCTACGCCTTCGAGGTGGTTCCAGCCAACCTGCATGAGCCCGACCATGCCGGGGACCACGTCAGTCCGATGGCGCTGGCGGAGGCGTTGAGCTTCTTTAAGGCGCGGAATGTGGCCGATGCCCTGCCCCGCGGCGTGGTCCTGGGCGCGGATACCATTGTGGCCTTGGGCGAGGAGGTTTACGGTAAGCCGGACGATGTTGATGATGCTCGCCGCATTCTCATGCAACTCACGCATCATCCCCACCAAGTTGTGACCGGCGTAACACTGCTGGACGCCGCCACCGGACGCCGAGAGATCACGCACGAGGTCACACAAGTCACCATGACGCCCATGTCGCCGGACCAGCTTGACGCATACCTCGCAAGTGGACTTTGGGCGGGAAAGGCCGGCGCCTACGGCATTCAGGATCACGATGACGCATTTGTCCAGCGTCTCGACGGGAGCTTCTCGAACGTCGTGGGCCTGCCCATGGAACTCCTGGCCGACATGCTCGCCCGCTGGGGCGTCGAACCGCGGCCGGCAACAGAGTGTTGATCCCCCGCGCTATTGAATACGGCCAAACGGCGCCTCGCCCGGGCCTCGTATGCCGACCGGCGGCGCCAGGATCTCGCTGAGCACCACCGCCCGGCGGATGGCCTCCGGGCTGGACAGATCCTCCAGCAACGAATCCGTCAGATCCGACGCTCCCGGGCCCAAGGATTCTCCCGACACCTGAAACGGTGCGGCAGCCGGACGCCGGGGGCGAGTTCGGCCCGAAGCGGCGCTATCTTCATCCACCACGATGGCCTCCATGACGGTGGCGGCAGGCGCCGCAGGCCGCATAGGCGCGTCGTACCCGGATGGCGGCACATGGCCCGGTTGCTGGCTGGGAGGCCACGAGGGGACTGGCCTTGGCCCCGCCATGCGGGACGCTGGAATCGGCTGGGCGACCGGCGGGACGGCCGGGCCGGGGCGCGCGCGTCGCGGCGACGGAACGGGGGACGCCGTTTCGCCTACCCGACGGACGGGTGGCTCGTCGCGCCGCGGTTGCATCGGCTGGGGCGGAAAGCTGGTGGGCGGTGGCGACTCTTCGATGTCGGCCTCAACGATCTCGTCGGCCTGCTCCTCCTGCTTGCGCCCTTCTTTGCGCTTCTCCTGTTGCTCCTTGTACCAGCTTACGACGCCGTTGAGCAGCGGAATCACGAGAAACACCAGCAGATACAGCAGATCGCTGATCTCCATGTCCGGCCGCTGAGCGAGCATGCTGAGAGTTGCGGTCACGTTACTCACCTTCCGTGCTTCATTCGCGCGGCCCCCTGGGATGGCAGCGCCACAACTGGGTCAAGCGCTTTTGGCCTCGGCGGCCGCCGGACAGCCTTCCCGGATCCCGCGCACGGGCAGCGAATCGCAGCGCTGTCGCACTAAATCTCTTTCTTGTCCTTCGGTTTGCCAATGTTCTCGCGCATGCCGGTGTCGGCGTCGATATTCTTCATCCGGTAGTAGTCCATGACGCCGAGGTTGCCGCTGCGGAAAGCCTCGGCCATGGCCTTGGGCACCTCGGATTCGGCCAGCACGACCAGGGCGCGGTTCTTTTCGACCTCGGCGCGATGCTCCTGTTCGAGCGCGACCGCCGCGGCGCGGCGCTGCTCCGCCTCGGCCTTGTAGCGCTTCGTGTCGGCTTCGGCCTGGTCGGCCTGGAGACGCGAGCCGATGTTGCTGCCCACGTCGACGTCGGCGATGTCGATGGAGAGAATCTCGTAGGCGGTGCCGGCGTCGAGGGAGCGGGCGAGCACGGCCTTGCTGATCCGGTCGGGGTTGGCGAGCACCTGTTTGTGCGACTCCGAGGAGCCGATGGCGCTGACAATGCCCTCGCCGACACGAGCGACGATGGTCTCTTCGGTGGCGCCGCCGACGAGTTGCTTGATGTTGGTGCGGACCGTGACGCGGGCCCTCGCCTTGAGCTGGATGCCATCGGAGGCCACGGCGTCGATGGTGATTTTTCCCGCGGCGGGGTTGGGGCAGTCGATGACCTTGGGAAGCACGCTGGTCTTGACTGCGTCGAGCACATCACGACCGGCGAGATCGATGGCCGTGCAGGTCTTCCAGTCGAGGTCAATTTCGGCGCGGTTCGCGGCGATCATGGCGCGACAGACGTTGGGGATCCGCCCCCCCGCGAGAAAATGCTGCTCGAGGGCGCTGGTGGTGACCTCGGTGATACCCGCTTTGACCAGCATGATCTTATTGTTGACGATGACGGCCGGGCTCACCTTGCGAAAGCGCATGGTGATCAGTTCAATCAGGCCGACCTCGGCGCGGGTGAGCTGGGCCTGGATCCAGAGACTGAACACCTGCCAGACGAGTACGATCAGCGCCAAAAACACCAGGATGACGACGACACTGATCACGATCACCATCGTGCTGGTTTCGGCAAGGAGGGATGCGGCCAGCGGCGAGAAGCGCTGCATGGTAATCACCTTTCTGCAATCAAGCCTCGGAAGAATTCTGGAGCGCGGACGTGTCCGGCGCCTGCGTACGCACGGCGAGATTCTGCATGCGTACACCCACGCCGACGACGTGCTCGCCGACGTCAATCATACCACTTTCAGCGACGCACGGAATGCGCCGGCCCTCAAACTCGCACATGCCGACCGGATGCAGCGGTGTGCGGACGACGCCGCTTTGACCGATTAACGCCCGCAATTCCGCCGCGGTGCGGTCGTACTGCGTATCCTCCGTGGATTCCGCGGTTGGCGCAAGCTTGTTGGCCATGGGCAGGTGTTGCACGTACTTCAGTCCCAGAAGGAGCACTGTGGGCACCAATACGAGACATCCGATGACGCCCACGATGCCGGCCGCCGTCGAGTGGGCGAAGACGTGAAAGAGGGCGATACCGAAGCACGTCAGCGCGCCCAGGGTGAGCAGCCCGTGAGATGGAACGAACAGCTCCGCGACAAGCAGGACGAACCCGACCGAAAAACAGAGCAGAATGACGCCGAGGTCTTCCATCTGGGCTAAGCTCCCTGCCGGGACGCCATCAGCCGAGACGCGTGTACGCCCCGACCGCGTGCGCCTTCATCGATCAATTCATGCCACTCCCGTCGCATGCCCTTCAATTTTGCTCGCCCTGTCGACCTGAATCGCCTCAGCCCTCTGACTCGACCCGTCGAACCACGACCCGATTGCCCGAACGAGCGACCACTTCGACCTCGCCCGGCGGCTCAACGTATTCGCCCTCGCTGATGACGTCCACGAGCTGGTGCCCGAAACGGGCTTTGCCTGCGGGCCGTAAGGTGGTCTCCACCAGGCCGCGATCGCCCACCCGGGCATACCCCTGATAAGGATCCGCAGCCTTGGATTCCTCAGGCAGGGTGTTCAGCGGAATAGCCCCCTGGAGCCACGTGACGTGGGGCATCATGCGACTGAAGATGATCATGGCCACGACCGCGGCCGCTGACCCGGACGCCAACACGACGATACCCGTTTTCAAGCCTTCAACACTCTGGTCCAACTGCGGCAGATACACGGGCAGCGTGTGGCCCGGCTCGTCCGGCATGAACGTGGCCAGCAGGCCGACGATGATGCAAACAATACCACTCAATCCGGCGACGCCGAAGCCGGGAATGACGAAGATCTCGACCGCCAATAGCAGGAATCCGATGAGCAGAATCACGATTTCCCAGACATTGGCCAGCCCGGTGAGGTACGGAGCCCCGATGAAGACCGCCAGCGCGATCAGCGCCACCAGCCCCGGCACGCCCACGCCGGGGGTGTTGAACTCCACGTAGGCGCCCAGCAGGATGATGACCAGCAAGAACATGCGTACAGGCATGGAGGTCAGCCAGCCGGTGAAGTCCTCCGACCAGTTGGACTCCAGTCGGGCCGGTTCACCCTCGATGCCGTACCGCTCGCGCAACTCAGTGACGTTGTCTACAATGGCTTCGCAGAATCCGAACGCGTACGCCCGATCATAGGACAGGGTGAGCAGTTCCGTGGATTTCACCACCGGCTGGCCCAGTTCATAGCGCTTCCCGGTGACCGGATCCGTATAGCCGGTGATCAGACGCCAGGGCGATTCCACGGCCTCGGACGCATCGGGTGTGGCGAAGGATCGCGGATCGCTGGGCTCGCCCAGCAGCCGTTGCTTCTCCTCTTCGTCGACGAAGCGGCGTTCTCCCGTCTCCGAGTTTTCGAGCCAGTAGACCACCCGCTCCTTGACCACAAACGATTCGCAGAGCAGCAGGTCGTGGCCGTGCCGGTTGGCCGAGGCGCGGAATTGTTCGAGGACCGGGCTTTCCGCCTTGGCGCGCAGCTCCTCGGGCACCTCCTGGGGGCCGGTAGGACCGCCCAGGATGACGCCGCAGTCGCCGATCCGCGAGGGGTAGGCCATCACGATTTCGTCGCAGGCGAGCGAGATCATCGAGCCCGCGGAATACGCGTCGCCCGTAACCCAGGCAACCGTCTTGATCGGCGCGGTGTTCTGAATGAGGTCGCAGATGTCCAGGGCGCTGGATACCATCCCGCCAGGCGTATCGATGTCGAACACGATGATGTCGACGCCCTGTTCCCGGGCGGCCTCGATGCGGCGCTTGAGGCTTTCGGTGGTGACGTCGGAGATTTCACCGTGGATCGAAATGATCGCGCCGCGGGGGAAGCTCTGCACCGGTTGGTCCAATGGTTCATCGGCGCCGAGGCGTGTGTCTTCGGCGACGCGACCTTCCACGGCGGGCTCGGTGACGTTCGCCGTTGCGCGAACGCCGGCGCAGGCGGCTGCTACGGCGGCCAGAAGCAAAACGCTGCGTGGTCGGCCGATGTGCATGTTCTTCCTTCCAAGCAAGTGGCGTTCCAAACGGCGTGGGTGGTCCGCCGTGGGTGATCCGCCCAGTCCCGGGGAATTCTAAGTCACCGCCGCGGCGCGGGCAAGTTGAATCGGGGACGCGGATTATAGCCGCTCGCGCTCCAAGTGCTTGTAAACGCGACTGTTGACGTTGGAACGCGGTTGCGGAGACGGCTAGCCGGGATATAGTGCAACCGGCGCCGCGGGCGGTATCGCCCGGTGTCAGACGGGCTCCAACCTCAACCTGGGAGAAACAGCATGAGTCGGTGTGGGCAGATGTGCGTCGCGGCTCTGGTCGTTGCGGTTTCACTCGCTCCGGCGACCGCCAGCGACGCGGTGCGCAAAGCGACCGGAGAGCAAACCCTCAAGGAACGCCTCCACGTCCTACCCATCAGTGACCACGTCTGGCGTGGAGCGTTGCCGCGGCCGGAGGATTTCGCCGGGCTCGCCGAGGAGGGCGTCACGCGGGCCATCGCCCTGGTGTCGGAGGCACAGGTTCCGGCGGAAGTCCGCAAGGCCGCGATCGACGCCGGGTTGACCTACCAGTTTGTCCCCGTCGCAGCGGCGGACGGCGGAGACGGAGGGGGTATCGATCGCTCGGCCGTGGAGCGGGTCGTAGTCGCTCTGAAACAGCCCGGCGACGGAGTCACCTACCTGCACGGCGGCGACGAACGCGACTGGACCGCGGTCGTCGAGTTCGCCTATCGGATGAAGGTCGATGGGTGGGAATACGCCCGGGCAATGCGGGCGGTGGTGGATCGGGGGTTTGTGGCGGCAGGCCAGCCCGGGATTGTCGCCGACCTGAAACGCCTCGCGGCCGGCGTCGACAAGCTGCCGCAGATAGAGGGGATCCCCATCGCGGAGGACGAGTTGCACGCCCGCGGGGAGATGGTCTCCGTCGGCGCCGCTCGGCTGAACGTGAAAACCATGGGCACTGGACCCGCGTTGTACATGGTGAGCGGTGGCCCTGGCGAGAGCTACGTGCCGTTCCGACCCTACCTTGACGTTCTGTCCAACGATTTCACGGTGGTCTATCACGATCCGCGCGGGTGCGGCCTGTCGAGCAAGCCGCAATACCCGGAGGCTTATTCGATTGAGCGGCTCGCCCGGGATCTGGAAAAGCTGCGCGCGGCCCAGGGGCACGAACGCATCAATTTGCTGGCCCATTCGAGTGGTGGGGCGGTTGCGGTTCGGTACGCCCTCGCCCATCCGGAGCGGGTGGAGCGGCTCGTCATCGTCTCCAGTTGGGCGGTCGGATCGGAGATCATGGCCTTCGCCCACGTGCGCGAGGCGTTGATGAGCACGCGGGAGCAGGCAGCGAAGCGCCAGTTAATCAACAAGCTCACTGCCGAAGGCCGCTTCTTCAACGACGCGGAGCTTTCGGCCATCACGCGTCTGACCATGGCATACGACTTTTTCGGAGAACTCACGCCGGAGTTTCGGGCGGACTGGGCCCGGCACATCGACGTGGGAGCCATGGCCTACACGGCGCTGCGGGCCGAGTACTTCGGCGGTCCGGATGATCCCACCGGGCTGGACTTGCGCCCAGTGTTGAAACAGCTCACGGGCGTGCCCACGTTGGTGATCGCCGGGGAGTATGACCTGATTACACCCCCATCCGTCGTACGCACCTTTACCGAGCACATTCCCGGGGCGCGTTTTGAACTGGCCGAACGCTCCGGGCACTATCCCTTCGTGGAACGCCACGCCTGGTTCGTCGAGCGGGTGCGGGATTTCCTCACGCAGAAGACCTCCAGTTTGCAAGGCCCCACCCGCTGACCCGGATGGATGCCGGCGTGCGCCGGAGGCTGCGGCGGCCAGCGGCCGGCCAGGTTCTGAATGGGCTGTCATGCCTGCGTCGGATTGCGCCTGCACCGGATAATGGAAGCGCTTGGCTGCGCGCCAGCGACCGGACCAGCATCCACGTGTTAACCCCCGTTCGGTCGCGGAATCGCCCCCTTCCGCTATACGGCCGACATGCTTGGCCATTGCCTGCGGATCGAGTATCTTCTCCCGCCTGTTGAGCCCGCGGCCGTGGTGGCCGCCGGGCGACCGTGAAGTTCATCCAGTTCGATGCGGTTGTGGGGCCTTGATACGATGACAGCGCGCGAAATTCGCCAGCAGTTTCTGCGGTTTTTTGAGGGCAAAGAGCACGCCATCGTGCCGTCGTCCCCCGTGGTGCCGCACGACGATCCCACCTTGATGTTCACCAACGCGGGCATGAACCAGTTCAAGGACGTCTTCCTGGGCACGGGTTCGAGAGCGTACGCGCGGGCGGCCGACACCCAGAAGTGCATCCGGGCGGGCGGCAAGCACAACGACCTCGACGACGTCGGGCAGGACACCTATCACCACACCTTCTTCGAGATGCTGGGCAACTGGTCGTTCGGCGACTACTTCAAGACGGAGGCGATCGACTGGGCCTGGGAACTGCTCACGGACGTGTGGGGGGTCGAACCCGACCGCCTGCACGCCACGTACTTCGAAGGCGACCCGGATGAGGGACTCGAGCCGGACGCCGAAGCCCGCGACCTGTGGCTGAAGTATCTGCCGGTGGATCGCGTTCATCCGGGCAACAAGAAGGACAACTTCTGGGAGATGGGCGACACCGGACCGTGTGGCCCGTGCAGCGAGATCCACATCGACCTGACCCCCGATCGCAGCGGCGGACCGCTGGTCAATGCCGGCGATCATCGCGTCATCGAGATCTGGAACCTGGTGTTCATCCAGTTCAACCGCGGCGCAGACGGCCGGTTGACATCCCTCCCCGCCAAGCACGTCGACACCGGCATGGGCTTCGAGCGCATCTGCGCCGTGCTCCAGGGCAAGAAGAGCAACTACGACACCGACGTCTTCACGCCGCTCTTCGACGCCATCCAGAAGCGCACGGGCGCGCCGGATTATCAGGGAACGCTCCCGGGCGCGGATGGGCCATCGAACCGCGACCAGGTGATGGTCGACGTCACCTACCGCGTGATCGCCGACCACGTGCGCTGCCTGACGTTCGCCTTGACTGACGGCGCAGTGCCCAGCAACGAGGGCCGCGGCTACGTCCTGCGGCGCATCCTCCGACGGGCGGTCCGCTATGGACGCCAGTACCTGAACATGCAGGAGCCGTTCCTCTGCGACCTCGTCGCGCCCCTGGTGGATCACATGGCGGACGCGTTTCCCGAGCTGCGCGCCGCGCACGGCGGCGCCAACGTTACGCATGTCCAGGCCATCCTCCGCGAAGAAGAAGAGTCCTTCGGGCGCACCCTCGATCGGGGTATCAAGCTCTTCGATGAAGCGGCGGAATACGCAGTCAAGCACCATCACGGCAAGATCAGCGGCGAGGACGCCTTCAAACTCCACGACACCTATGGATTTCCCATCGACCTGACCGAACTCATGGCCGAGGAACGCGGCTTGACCGTGAATATCGGCGAGTACGAGCAGCGCATGGAGGCGGCGCGGGAACTGGCCCGGGCAGCATCCGGCGGGGCAGGCGGCTTCGACATGAACATCGCCCAGTCCCTCCCGCCGACCGATGACGCCCCGAAATACGAGGGTCTCGATACCGAGGGCGAACTCCTCGGCTACCTGCAGGACGGCCACTACTGCAACGACGGCGATGTCCCCTTCGGCGGGATGGTGGCGCTGGTCCTTGATCGCACCTGTTTCTATGGTGAACAGGGCGGTCAGGTGGGTGATACCGGAGTGATCGAAGCAACCGGGGAAACGCCCGGCGCATTTGACGTTCCTGCCTTTCGAGTTATCGATACCAAGCGCTTCGGCGAAACAGTGCTGCACATCGGCGAGGCGGTGGAAAGCGAATTCCCCCTGAAGGTAGGCGACCGTGTCTGCATGGAGGTGGACGAAGCCGCACGGTCGTCGATCATGCAGAATCACACCGCGACCCACCTGCTCAACTGGGCGTTGCGCGAGGTGCTCGGCGACGGCGTCGAGCAGAAAGGCTCCCTGGTCGACGCCGAGAAAACCCGCTTCGATTTCTCCCATACCAAGCCGCTGACGCCCGAGGAAGTCGGCCGGGTCGAGGATCTCGTCAACGAGCAGGTGGCCGCCCGGCATAAGGTTTACACACAGGACGTGCCGCAGGAGGAGGCCCGGCGCATCAACACGCTGCGCGCGGTCTTCGGCGAAAAATACCCCGACATCGTCCGCGTGGTCTCGATCGGAGCGGACATCCGTTCGCTACTGGCAGACCCTGACAACCCCGAATGGATGCAATACTCGGTGGAATTCTGCGGCGGCACCCATTTGCCAAGCGCTGGCGAGGTCGGGCGCTTCGTACTCACCAGCGAAGAGGGCGTTGCCAAAGGCGTCCGCCGCGTGGTAGGCATCAGCGGGTCGGCTGCTTCTGCCGCGGATCGCACGGCCGACGAACTGCGCGGCCGACTGGAAACGCTCGAGGCCGCGGTGAGTAAGCTCGGAACGTCGCCTCAAGGGGGCGAAGGCGATTCCAGTGGCAACGGTTTCGAACTGAGTGACGGAATCCAGGCGTTCCAGAAGGAATTCAACGATGCCGTGCTACCCGGCCGCGTCCGCCATGCCTTGCGCGACCGGCTGACTGCCGTACAGAAGGCCATGCGGCAGGTCGAGAAGCGGCAGCAGGCCGCCTCGGGCGAACAGGTCATGGACCGCGTGGCATCTCTTCTCGCGTCGGCCGAGACGGTGAATGGCGTCACCCTCGTCGTTGGTCAGGTGCCCAGTGCCACCACCGACGCCTTGCGCAGCGCCGTCGATTGGGTCCGCAACAAAACCGAATCTTCTGCCGTGTTCCTCGCGGCCGCCGACGGCGAGAAGGTCGTCCTGATCGCCGGTATGAGCAAGGATGCCGTGAAGCATGGCTTGAAAGCCGGCGACGTCATCAAGGCGGCCGCGCCGGCAGTGGGTGGCCGGGGGGGCGGCCGGCCGGACATGGCCCAGGGAGGCGGTACCGACATCAGCAAAATCGGGGACGCCGTGGCCACGGCGCTGGCTTCCATTAAGGCGAAACTGTAAGGGGCGGAGGCGGACACGCCTTGAATCGCCGTTTTTAGCAGCGTCAGAGGGGTCTATTCACGCTGAATCCAGGTGCAGCTTTGCACGCCGGTGAGCCGATAAAGGGTACTGGCGCGCTCGGTGTGCGCGCCGTGCAGGTGCGATCATGGCCCATTTGGCAGACCCATCACAACCTGATCAGGCCCAGGAGACGCCCTCAGCGTGCCCCGCGTCCGTTGCGGCCTACCGGCCGGCAAGACGGCCCCTGCGGGTGCTGGTTGTCGGGCCGGTGAGCGACACCGGCGGGTTGGCCCGGATGGCCCGGATGTCGGCCGAGGGGCTCGATCCCGCCAGATTCGACCTGCGGGTGTGCGATTCGGCCAAGGATACACCAGAGAACCGCAGCATTGGGACGGCGTGCTGGTCGCACCTGCTGCGCTGGGGGCGGCTGGTCCGGGCTCTGCGCGAGCAACGCCCTGAGGTGGTTCATCTGCACACCTGTAGCTACGGCACCTTCTGGCGGACGTGGGTGGATGCCGCAACGTGCCGGGCCTACCGCCGGCCTTACGTGCTACACATCCACGGTGGCTTGTTCGCCGAGTTTCTGCACGGTTTGCGCGGGCTGCGGCGGTGGGCGGCGGTGTCGGCCCTCCGGCGGGCGGCGCGGATTGTGGTGCTCAGTGAAACCTGGCGGACGAATCTGACGCGCGAGGCTGCTGGGCTGCGCATTAGTGTTATCGCAAACGCGGTCGAACCCGGTCCGTCCGCCACCACCGCGCGTGCCGGAAGCGACATCGTCTTCGTCGGCGACCTGTCCGAGGTCAAACGCCCGGAGGATCTGATCGTAGCCTACGCTGCGTTGCCGAGTGAACTGCGGTGCAAGCATGCCCTGGTGCTGATCGGAGGCGGCACGGCGGTCCGCCGGCGGCTGCTCAGCGGACTGGTTCACCGGCTTGGCGTTCAGGATCATGTGCAATTTGCCGGCACTCTGCCCTACGAAACCGTCCGGGCTCGTTTGGCGCAGGCGGCGCTGTTTGTACTGCCCAGTCGTGCAGAAGGGATGCCGCTGGCGTTATTGGAGGCGATGCGAACGGGCGTCCCCACGGTGGCGACGCGCGTCGGCGCCGTGCCGGAGATGGCGGTGGATGGTGCGGAGGCGCTCCTTGTCGATCCGCGGCGCCCCGAAGCACTGTCGCGGGCCATGCGCCGATTGCTGGTCGATAGCGCATTGGCGCGGCAACTGACTGACGCCGCCAGCGCACGGGTGGCGGCCGGTTCGACGCCGGCGTGTTTTCGCAGCGCGGTCACGGGCATGTGGATCGAGGTCGTGCATCAGACGTGCCCGCGGGGAACGTTGCCGGCTCCGCGCTTGGCATCCACCACATTTCGTTCAATTCTGTGAAGAGCGGTTTGCTCTCCGCCGTTAACCAGTAAACTTACCCCCTCCGGATGACCGTGCCGGTCCGCGTGTGGCGTGCGATCTGGCTGGCTTGCAGCCACGTGCATGACCGCGTACGCTGCGTTGCTGGCAAGGAGGGGCGTTCGAATTTCACGAGACAACGGGGTGGGGCGACCACTACAATCCGCAGGTGAAATCTCACGGGAAGACATGGGTACTGTTGTTTCTGCTGCTGTGCTTCGGGGCCTTGGTCGCCTGGCGGGCGGTGAACGATGACGGCTCGGCCGCGAGTCAGGGGGTGGTTGACGACTCGGGCGCGCCCGTGGCCGTCGAAGTCGCGCCGATCGAAAGTGGCCACCTGCGCGACGTGCGCGTCTTAAGCGGCACCCTCGAGGCCTCCACCCGTTTTGACGTCGCCGCGAAGGTGGGTGGGCTGATCCAGCAAATTAACGTGGACTTGGGCGATGAAATCGAGCGGGGAGCGGTCATCGCCCTGCTGGACGATGACGAGTTTGTGCAAGCCGTGGCGCAGGCCGACGCGGAACGTGCGGTCCGCCGGGCGGAACTGGCTCGCGCCCAATCCGAATTCGACCGAGTGATGCGCGACTATCGGCGGCTGGAGGGCCTTCACGAGCAGGGCGTCGCGTCCGAGCTGGAAATAAGTGAAATCACGGCCGACCGCGCCGCCCAGGATGCGGCGGTCGCGCTGGCCGAGGCCCGGGTCCGTCAGGCCCAGGCGGCGCTCGAACTCGCGGAGATTCGATTGGGATATACCCAGGTGCGGGCGTCCTGGCAGGGCGGGCCCGACCGCGGCGCCATCGGCACCCGTTACGTGGACGCCGGCGACACCGTGCAGGCCGGCGGCTTGATCGTGGCCGTCGTGGGCCTCGATCCGCTCAAGGCCATCGTCTCGGTAACCGAGGGCGACTACGCGCGATTGAGGGTCGGGCAGCCGGCCACGCTGATCACCGACGCCCGGCCGGGCGAGACGTTTGACGCCGAAGTATCAAGAATCGCGCCAGTCTTCCGCGAGGCGTCCCGGCAGGCCCTCGTCGAGATGCAGGTGGACAATACCGAGCGGGCTCTGCGACCCGGCATGTTCATCCGTGTGCGCGTCGTGCTCCGCGAGGCCGAGGCGGAGACGATTGTACCCACATCTGCGATCGTGCATCGCAGCGGGCGCAACGTGGTCTTCACCGTCGACGACAGAGGCGAAACCGTCACTGAGCATGCCGTCAAAACGGGTATCGCCCAGGGGGAACGGGTGCAGATCGTGGATCCGCCGCTGGCCGGCCGGGTGGTGGTGCTGGGCCAGCATCTGCTCGAAGACGGCGCGGCGATCACCATCGCCGATGACGGGGCGGAGGAGGCGGCCGGCCGATGAACCTCCCACGCTTTTGCGTCGAGCGTCCCATCGCCACCACGATGGTTGCCTTGATCGTGGTGGTGATCGGCGCATTCGCCCTCCATCGGCTGCGCATCGACCTGTTGCCCACTGTGGAAATGCCGACCCTGACCATCCGTACGGATTACCGCGGCGCCAGTCCGGAGGTCATCGAGCAGCAGGTGACCCAGATCATCGAAGAGATCGTCGCCACCGTACCGGGCGTGGAGGAAATCACCAGCGAATCCGAGGAGGGCAACAGCTCGGTGCGGGTGACCTTCGTCTGGGGAACCGACATCGACTCCGCGGCGATCGATGTGCGGTCGGCGCTGGAGGATGAGCTCAGCGAACTGCCCGAGGAGATCGAGCGCCCGCGCATCCGCAAATTCGACGTGGCCAGCTTTCCCGTGGTGCTCCTCGGCGTATCCAGCGATATGGATCCCGTGGAACTGACCGAACTGGTGGAAGATGAAGTGCGCTACCGCTTCGGCCGTATCCCCGGCGTTGCCCAGGTCGATCTCTGGGGTGGATTCAATCGCGAGGTGCGCATCGAGATCGACCACGCCAAGATCAACGCGCTGAATATTCCGCTCAACGTGGTGCTGGCCAGCGTGCGGAACGCAAACCTCGACCTGCCCGCCGGCCGCATCGAGCAGGGGCGCTATGAGGTGACGTTGCGGGCGCCTGCGGAATTCAGCGACCTTAATGAAATTCGCAACACCGTGGTGGCGATGCGCCAGGGTTCCCCGGTGACCATCGGCCAGATCGCCCGCGTGGTTGACACGCACGAAAAGCTCACCGAGATCGAGCGAATCAACGGGGTCCGGGGGATCCGCGTGGCGATTCGCAAGGAGGCGACGGCCAACACCGTCGAGGTGTCTCGGCGCATCTTGGAGGAAATCGACCGTATCAACTCGGCGTTCCCCCATATTGAGGTCTTGCCGGTCATCAACCAGGGTAATTTCATTGAACGCTCGATTGCCAACGTGTCGCGATCCGTTCTGTACGGCGGCGGGCTCGCCATCGTGGTGCTCCTGTTGTTTCTGCGGAACGTGCGGAGCACGATCGTCATTTCGCTGGCGATTCCGATTTCGGTGGTAGCCACCTTCGCGGTGCTGCTCTTCGGCGGCTTCACCTTAAACCTCATGACGCTTGGCGGTCTGGCCCTGGGCGTCGGAATGATGGTGGACAACTCGATCGTCGTGCTGGAGAACATCTTTCGGCGCCGCGACGAGGAGGGCGAGGGCAAGGTCGACGCGGCCGTCCGCGGCACGAGCGAGGTGGCGTCGGCGATCATCGCGAGCACCATCACAACGCTGGTGATCTTTCTTCCCCTGGTGTTTGTCCGCGGCGTGACCGGCATCCTCTTCCAGGAGCTCGCGTTGGTGATTGTGTTTTCACTGGCGTGCTCTCTGCTCGTTTCACTGAGCCTGGTGCCGATGCTGGCATCGAAGCTGGTGGAATCGCCGGCCGAATTGCATCGCAAGCACGCAGGACAGGCCGCGTGGGTTGGGCGCCTGGCCGACGCGGCTGAACGCGGTCTCGACGCACTGAACCGGGCTTACCGGGACGTGCTCCGCTCGGCCCTGGGTGCCCGTGTGACGACTGTGGCGCTCGCAGTGCTGTTGCTGGGGGCGAGCCTGCTGCTCGTTCCGCTGATCGGCACGGAATTTCTTCCGCCCAGCGACGAGGGCGAGGTGCGCATCAACGGCGAAATGGAGGTGGGCACCAAGCTTGAGTTGGTCGATCGGCAGACGCGAAAGATGGAGGAGATCGTTTTTGCCGCGGTACCGGAGGCCGTCGCCCTCGTGGCGGAGGCGGAGGAGAACGCCGAGGCCGACATCCGCATCTCGCTCGGGCCGGCAACCCAACGCGAGCGATCCAACACCGAGATCGCCGAGGATCTGCGCGCCCGCTTGCAGGGCAAGATCCCCGGCATGGAGGTACGCGTCCGCGCGCCGCAAGGCCAGTTCCTGCTCGATCGCCTGCTGGGTGGGTCGGAGGGCATCACCGTGGAGGTGCGCGGTTACGAACTGGCGACGCTCGATGCCCTCGCCGCCCGAGTGGCCGATCGCGTGCGCAGGATCCCGGGCGTCACGGACATCGACATCAGCCGGGAGGCCGGCATTCCTCAGGAGGAACTGACGGTCAACCGTGAGAAGGCGGCCGATCTGGGCTTGAGCGTGCGGGACGTGGCCGAGGCATTGGAGACTGCCGTCGCCGGCACGGAAGCGGGCGAGTACAGGACCCAAGGCGACGCCCACCGTATTCTGGTGCAGTTGCAGGATGCCCAGCAGATGTCGATCGACGAGGTCTTGGACCTCACGCTGAGCACGCCGGCCGGTGAGCAGGTCGCGCTGCGCAACGTCGTGTCTACCGTTCCCAGCCGAGGCCCGATCCGCATTGACCGCAAGGACCAGCAGCGCATCACCACGGTGACCGCCAACATTGCCGAGCGGGACCTGGGTTCGGTAGCCGAGGACGTGTCGGCCGCGTTGGCGATGATCCCCAAGCCGGCCGGCTATGCCCTGCATATCGCCGGCAACTATGAGGAGCAGCAGGAGGCCTTTCAGGAGCTGCTGATGACCCTCGCCATGGCATTGGTGCTGGTCTACATGGTGCTGGCGTGTCAATACGAGTCGCTGCGGGACCCGATCCTCGTGATGCTGGCCGTGCCGATGGCCATGGTCGGCGTATTGGTCACGCTCTTCCTGACCGAAACAACCCTTAACATCCAGTCCTACATTGGGTGCATCATGCTGGGGGGTATCGTGGTCAACAACGCCATCCTGCTCGTCGACCAGGCACGCCAACTGCGGCTTGCCGGGATGAGCGCGCACGAGGCGGCCACGGAGGCGTGGCGGCGTCGCCTCAGGCCGATTCTGATGACGACCACCACGACAATCCTCGGCTTGCTCCCCCTGGCGCTCGGGATCGGCGAAGGGGCCGACGCGCAGGCGCCGCTGGCCCGAGCCGTCATCGGCGGGTTGCTGTGCTCGACGTTGGTCACGCTGGTCCTGGTGCCGGCCGTCTACAGCCTGACCCATCCGGATCGTGTCCCCCGCTCCGCGGGCGAGGTGGCCCCGGCGACCGCGTGACCCGGTCTGCCTGGCGCTCAGGACCCCCAACGACGCACCTTGACAGCTTAAATCCAGTACTGCTTTATGTCGCCTAAGGGTTTTCCGCACTCAGTAGCGCCGTGCGGGTGGAGGGCGACGTGTGAGCGGCCGTCCAATCGGTGTCGCCGACGGTGCAAGGGGCCGGACTTTGCTCGCAAAACCAGTCGCGTACGTCTCAACATCCCTCACCTTTCCGTAGGGATCATGAGGATTGGGTGAACTAGGTACTGATTGGTGCAAGCCAAGTGTGGCGATGGGTTGAATTATTCCACTGGTGTCGGCTAGAATCAGGCTTCCACCCGCCGAGTGGGCGGCATCGGGCAGGCTTCATTCTGATCGCAGCTCACGCCTGATCGGTGGGTTCCATTTTGGGGGAGCCGTTATTGCCTACCAGCAGGGGGCAGCGCAGCACGGAGGGGCACGTCCTGGCCGGACGCTGATCGAACGCCGACGGTCCAGACACGCCACGACAGATACGAGTAGACGGCGCCAGGCATGCGCGCTCGGTAGTTGGCGCGGTTGTTGGCAACATCGGCCGGTGTCTGCAATTCCAATGTTGCGTACCCGTGTGAATGCTTGCGGAGAAGCGGCCGGCTCAGGATGCGATGTGAGGAGCCGTCTGCGGGGGAATCAAGAGGCCGTCTGGAACCCCGGCCGAGGGTGGCGCCAGGGGAGTCCGCGATAAGGGAAATTGCTCATGTCTTGGCTAAGACGATTGATGTTCTTGGGGGCCTGCGTGGCGCTCGCCGCGCTGCCGGTGCGCGCCCTTCCGCAGGACGAGTGCGAGCCTGAATGGAACCTCACGGTGGGGCAACCGGGCATCACCGGCGGCACCGGGCCGGTGGTCCAGGGCCTGGCCGTCGTGGACTTCGGAAGCGGCGCCAACCTGTGTGTCGGCGGCCTGTTCACCAATGCCGGTGGCGTTGCCGCCAACAACGTCGCCTGCTGGGATGGGACCACTTGGACGCCGCTGAGTTCGGGTACCAGTGATCTTGTGACGAGTATGACCGCGTACAACGATGGCGGGGGGGCGGATCTCTATGTGGGCGGCTCGTTCAACCAGGCGGGCGGGTTCGTATTCAACTTCATTGCCCGGTGGAACGGTTCAACCTGGTCGGGACTGGGAACCGGCATGGACTTCGTCGTCGAGGATCTTGCCGTCTTCAACGGGGACCTGTATGCCGGTGGCCCGTTCCAACAAGCCGGAGGCGTCGGCGTCAACTACGTGGCTCGCTGGAACGGCAGCACTTGGTCGCCCTTGGCGGTCGGATCGGCGTATGGCGTAAACGTGCCGGGGGTGAAGGCGCTGGCGGGGACCGACAACGCTTCCTCGGTCGGCCCGGCCCTCTATGTCGGCGGTACTTTCACAACGGCCGCCGGGGTCTCCACCCGCAACATCGCCAAGTGGGACGGCTCCAGTTGGTCCGCATTGGGCAGCGGGGTCAGCGCCAATGTCCAGACCATGGCCATCTTCGATGACGGCGGCGGCGACGCCCTCTATGTCGGGGGTGGCTTCGCCCAGGCCGGCGGCGTCACGGTCAACTACATCGCCAAGTGGAACGGCGCAACCTGGTCCAGTGTCGGCGGCGGCACGAACAACACGGTCCAGTCCATGGCGGTATACGACGACGGCTCAGGCGAAGCCTTGTATGTCGGCGGTCAGTTCACCCAGGCCGGCGGCGTCACGGTGAATCGCATCGCCCGCTGGGATGGGTCGAATTGGTCGGCGATCGACGGCGGAGTGAATGGCGAAGTCCTCGCCATGACCGAGTCCACGTCGGTCGACGGGCCGGGCAGCGGACTGTTTCTGGGCGGCTTCTTCACCACCGCGGGCGGCAGCCCGGCCACGCGCCTGGCACGCTGGGGCGGATGCTCGGTGATCGTGGACTGCAACAGCAACGGCATCCCCGACAATCAGGAACTCGTCGGCAACGACTGCAATGTCAACGGCGTGCCTGATGACTGTGAGTTGGCGGACAATGACTGCAACGGCAACAGCATTCCCGACGAGTGCGACACCGATTGCAACAACAATGGCACGCCCGACGACTGTGAGGCGTTCACGGATTGCAACAGCAGCGGCGTTCCGGACGAATGCGAGCTGTTCGACAACGACTGCGACGGCAATGGCGTACCCGACGAATGCGATCCGGACTGCAACGGCAACTTCCTGCCCGACGCATGCGAATCGTTTACCGACTGCAACCTAAACGACGTCCCCGACGAGTGCGAACTGGTCGGCAACGACTGCAACACCAACGGCGTGCCCGACGAGTGCGATACCGACTGTGACAACAGCGGCACGCCGGATGACTGCGAGACGTTCCCCGATTGCAACCTGAGCGGCGTACCGGACGTGTGCGAGTTGGTCGGCAACGACTGCAACAACAACAGCATCCCCGACGAGTGCGACCCGGACTGTGATGCCAACGGCACCCCCGATGACTGTGAGTTCTTCAACGACTGCAATGACAACGGAATCCCGGACCGTTGCGAGGGCGACTGCAACAGCAACGGCGTTCCCGACGATTGCGACGTCGACGACGGCTTCAGCTTCGACTTCAACGTCAATGGCGTTCCCGATGAATGCGAGACGGACTGCCAGCCCAACGGCGTTCCGGACTTCATCGATATCGAGTTCGTCAGCTCCGACTGCAACGAAAACGGCGTGCCCGACGAGTGCGAGCCGGGCGATACAGACGGCGACGGGGACATTGACGCAGCGGATCATGCGTACTTCGAGACCTGCCTGACGGGGCCGACCTGCGCGGGCTGCCCAACGCCGGCGTTCGCCGACCCGTGTTGCGCCATGGTGGATTTTGATCTCGACGAGGACGTTGATCTCGTTGACTGGTCCATGTTTGTGCGGGCGATGACGACCCCGTGACGGAGGTCGTTCGGGTGTGATTGATGTAACGGAGGGATATGGAGGAAAAGTAAGCATTCCTCGTCTGGTGGGGAAGGCGGCCGAGATTGCAGAGCGCGCGGTCCGGACGCAAACGACAGACGAGGCTTTCAACGCTGGCGGGGCCACTGAGGGGACCAGGGCTCAGGCGTGACCAGGGGACCAACACGACAGCAAGCGACGACGCAGTAACGACACAGGAGCGGCCGGCCGGGCACGAGGAAACGTCATCCGGCATGCCCGGCGGATGCTCCGGAAGGGGATGGTATGTTCGGTCGAAACGCTTGCGCGGGCATGGGCCTGCTGATGGCCATGGTGTTCGGGCTTTGGCCTGCACCGGCCGTCGCCGAGGAAGTCTTCACTTTTGCGGCGTTTGAGTTCGATCAGCGCCTTTCGCCCGAAGCGGGTGATGTGCTCAACATCGGACCGGGCGTGGTGACGCTGGGCGATGCGGAGTTCGACGTCGGTCCGGTCACGACCTCCGGCTTCGTGAATTTCCCGACGCCGAATGCGGCTGGCCTTGGCTTTGATGGTTCGCGTTGCTTGGGAGCTCTCACGGGGGTCGGCACACACGGATTTCGTGCCGTCGTCCTGGAGGCGGACGGCGGTGCGCGGCGCGAAGGCGTTGAGGCGCTCTTCGCGGTGGGTATTGCCGACGCGGCCGGTCCGGACCTGGTCGTTTACGAGGTCGGCACGGCCGGCGCCCCCGAGGCGTTGATGATTCGCGCGCATGCGCTGGGCGGCGACTGGGGCCCGTGGCATTATCGACCGGCCGCTGCTTTCGAAGCGTTTGCGGATCTCAGTGGCCTGGGCGCGTTCGCGTACGTGTACGACTTCGCCGCGCTCGGCGTCCCCGCAGGGGCGGAAGTCGACGCAGTTCAAATTGGCAACCTGACCTCCAGTGATCGCATTGACGCCGCCGGCCGCGACTCCGGGGGCGTGCCCGTCGGCGCCGGGCAGGTGTTGCCCGCGGACGGTGGCGCAACCAGTGACGTGCTCCCCGATCCCGGGCCGCTGTCCGATGCTGCGACCTACGCCGGGTCGCGACTGGCGCCGGAACTGCACTACGTTGGCGTCCTCGATTGTGCATCGCAGGGCCCGGGCGATGATTGCAACGATGACGGCGTGCGCGACGCCTGCCAGATCCCGTTGGCAGACTGCAACAGCAACGGAATTCTCGACGCATGTGATCCGGACTGCGATACGAACGGCCTGCCCGACGATTGCGAGCCGTTTACCGATTGCAACGCAAACCTCCTGCCCGATCGTTGTGAGTTGGTCGACAACGATTGCGACGCCAACGGCATCCCGGACGATTGCCAGCCGGATTGCGACGTGGACGGAATGCCCGACCCCTGTGAAGCGGATTGCAACTCGAACGGGCAGGTGGACGATTGCGAGGCGTTTGCCGACTGCAACGCCAGTGGCGTACCGGATGAGTGCGAGCTTGCCGGCAACGATTGCAATGCCAACGGCGTACCGGACGAATGCGACCTCGATTGCGACGGCAACGGCACGCCGGACGACTGCGAGGACTTTGCAGACTGCAATTCAAGCGGTGTGCCGGACGTCTGCGAACTCGCGGGCAACGACTGCAACGCCAATGGCGTTCCGGATGAATGCGACCCCGACTGCAATGAAAACGGCACGCCGGATGCGTGCGAGGCCTTTGCGGACTGCAACACCAACGGGACACCCGATGAGTGCGAGCTTGCCGGCAACGATTGCGACGCAAACAACGTGCCGGACGAGTGCGACCCCGACTGCGACGCGAACGGTGTGCCGGATGCGTGCGAAGCTTTTCCCGATTGCAACGGAAGCGGTGTCCCCGATCAATGTGAACTGGCCGGCAACGACTGCGACTCCAACGGCGTGCCGGACGAGTGCGACCCGGATTGCAACGGCAACGGCGCCCCGGATATCTGCGAAGTCTGGTCGGACTGCAACGACAATGGCGTGCTGGACGCGTGTGACATCGCGGCGGGGACGGCCGATGACTGCAACGGCAACGGCATTCCTGATTCGTGCGAATTGGTGTCGTCGGCGACGCTGCTGACGGCGGGATTCGAAGAGGGGCTGCCGGCAGGCTGGGCGGCGGACGGCCTTTGGCACGTGAGTTCCGCTTGTGTGGATCCGGAGGCGTGTGACCCGCCCCAATGGGCCTATTTCGGATTCGACGACACCTGCGACTTCGACGCGCAGGCCCGCGTTCACGGCGTCTTGCAGGCGGTGGCCGTGGAGATTCCGCCGGCGGCGACAGCGGCGCGCCTGCGCTACTGCTCACGGTACGAAGGCGAGAGAGGGGCGGCAGACTTCCCCCCATTCGGTTTCGACCGGGCCTGGGTCACGGTCAACGGCCAGCTCACTGACGACGTGGGCGTGTCCAGCCTGCTGGGGCGCTGGCGGACGCGGGAGATCGATCTGACGGCCTTCGCCGGTCAGACGGTGGCGATTCGCTGGCATTTCGATTCCGTGGACCCGAACAACAACGACATGCTCGGCTGGCAGGTGGACGACGTCGTCCTCACGGCCGAGTTGAACGCCGATTGCAACACCAACGGGGTCCCCGACGATTGCGAACCGGACTGCAACAGCAACGGCATCGCCGACGACTGCGAGACGTTTGCCGACTGCAACGCCAACGGCATCCCCGATGAGTGCGATACGGACTGCAACCTGAACGGCGTACCCGACGACTGCGAGTCGTTTACGGACTGCAATGACTCTGGCGTGCCCGACGAGTGCGAGCTGACCGACAACGACTGCAATACGAACAGCGTGCCTGACGAGTGTGATCCGGACTGCGACAGCAACGGGACTCCGGATGCCTGCGAGCCGTATGTCGACTGCAACGCCAACGGCATTCCGGATCGTTGCGAGTTGGCCGGCAATGACTGCGACGCCAACGGCGTACCCGATGAGTGCGATCCCGATTGCAATACCAACGGCGTGCCTGACGCCTGTGAGAGCTTTACCGACTGCAATGGGAACGGCGTGCCCGATGAATGCGAGCTGGCGGAGAACGACTGCGACGCCAACGGGGTGCCGGATGAGTGCGATCCGGATTGCGACAGCAACGGCACGCCGGATGCGTGCGAAACGTTTGCTGACTGCAATTCGAATGGGGTGCCCGATGTGTGCGAGCTCGCGGGCAACGATTGCGACGCCAATGGCGTCCCCGACGAATGCGATCCGGATTGCAACACCAACGGCGTGCCCGACGCCTGCGAGGCATTCGCGGACTGCAACACGAACGGTGTGCCGGACGAATGCGAACTCCTCGGAAACGACTGCGACGCCAACGGCGTGCCCGACGAGTGCGACGTTGATTGCAACGCGAACGGCACGCCTGACGCCTGTGAGGCTTTTACCGACTGCAACTCCAACGCGGTAC